>Ga0209511_1002410_pt1 | contig 15367 bp, 15 predicted proteins | sample SSSSmetaG_FD_184141 | JGI IMG/M metagenome (GOLD analysis project Ga0209511, IMG submission 184141) | Glacier valley bacterial and archeal communities from Borup Fiord, Nunavut, Canada, to study Microbial Dark Matter (Phase II) - ​SSSS... | ecosystem: Environmental > Aquatic > Freshwater > Ice >...
TATCTAAAAATAGAAAATGCGAATTAAAAAAGCTACTTACGTTATAAGCAGTCCTGAGTATGAAAAATGTCCGGCATCCGATAGACCGGAGTATGCATTCATTGGGCGAAGTAATGTTGGCAAATCTTCTCTTATAAACATGCTTTGTAATAACGATAAACTTGCAAAAACATCAGGTTCTCCGGGAAAAACACAACTTTTAAATCATTTTGAAATAGTAAGCAACAGTGGTGAAGAAGGTAAAAAAATAGTGGCAGATAAAAAATGGTATCTGGTTGATTTGCCGGGTTATGGTTTTGCAAAAGTGAGTATACGCAGCAGAAGAAAGTGGGAGCAGATGATAGAAAATTATTTACGTAAGCGTGAAAATCTGTCTCACCTTTTTGTATTGATAGATGCAAGGCACAGCCCACAAAAAATTGACCTGGAGTTTTTAGAAAATCTTAAATTATGGAATATTTCTTTTAGCCTGGCCTTTACAAAAAGCGATAAAGAAAACCAGCGCATAGTAAGTAAGAATGTAAAAGATTTTTTAAATGCTATGAAACAAACCTGGCAGTTTTTACCAAGGCATTTTGTTACAAGCGCTGTAAAAAAATCAGGCAGGCAAAAAATACTGGATTTTATTGGAGAGACAAATGATGAGTTAATGGAGAAGAAATAGATGTGAGAAGTGAGACACAAGAAGTGAGATATTAGACAAAAGATTAAAGGCAAAAGAGATCTTGTATGCTAATCTTGATACTTAATTCAACAATCTTGCAACTCTAAAATAAAAAGAGAGCCGGTCCCTAACACCGACTCCCTTACTTTACACATGAATCTACCTTACTGTTTTATAATTCTTTCTGTTTGTTTGTAATTATCTGTTATCATTTGCAACACATACATTCCCTTTGTAAGATTTTGTACATTAATGTTGCTGTTTCCTTTTATTTGTTTGCCCGATGATATTAATCTTCCGTTTACATCAAACAAATTGTAAGTAAAATTGTCTGTGGCTTTAACTACTATGTTATCCTGCACCAAAGTAGATACGCTGAATAATTTATCTGAAATGCTGTTTGTTTTTAAAATCAGAATGTTTGAGTATAAACTTTGATTTAACACATTTGTTGCCTTCAACCTGTAAAAAAGTGTATTTTTTTCTGATGGTTTGTATTCATATCTCCTGATGCCGTCAACATCTGTTATCATTGAATGGAATTCATTACCGTTTGAAGAAACCTCCAACACTTGAGATGCAATTGGTTCATCAGCAATAATTTCCCAGTTAAATTTGTGTAAGCCATTATCGTTAATACCTTTTAAGCTGATATTATGAATTGGTAAAGGACCTCTATAGCCAGATAATGTATATGAACCGATGCTACCATAATTTGTAGTATTGTTGTTTGCAGCACCTGCAACTTGAATGTAGTAATCACCTGCGTTTAATGAGGTATCAATATTAACATTCATAGCATCTAAGGGATTGTAAGTAGCAACCAATACTTTAGAGCTGTTAAACATCATTAATTTTATATCTAAATCTGCCCCATCGTTTAATGTACCCACGCTGTAAGGTGTAACGCTGATATGCATAAAACCCGCCTGTGCAATATTAAATTTAAAAGCATCAATATCAGATCCTGTTGTTATAATGCCTTGTAAATTAAAACCGTCAGGAGTAATTACTTTGGTGTTAGTGCCAAGCGTTTCAGCATAGTCATCCCCCCGGTATCCAAAACCATTTTGTGTGGTTATTATTGTAAGGTTATCCTGATCGTTTGAGCATCCGGAAGGCGTTGGTCCATTGTCCCATCCTGTCATATTGCTATAATAGCTGTTGCCCATAACAGGTGCCCATGAAGTTTGTCCGGAACCTGTACCTGGACGGTATGTGGTTATAAATTTACATGCACTGTCATACTGTGACTGGTGCGAAAGGCCTAGTGTATGTCCACTTTCGTGTGTGCAACATTCTGAAACATATTTTGCAGCATTAGCAAGTCTGTCAGAAAATACAAACCCAGGTGTATCGTCACCCCAAGTAAAAGAGCCTACATATGATACACCTCCAACTCCCTGGTACCATGCACTAGTGGGTGTTACTATTATTCTTATTCTTTGTTTAACCGGTGCCATTAAAAATTGTGTGGAATCTGTAGTTACATTTACATTAAAGGGTCTGTAATCTTCACTGACCCTGTTATAAATTTCAGTTATTTGGGCTGCAGTCAATATAGGAGGCTGACAAATAAAACGGGTACCGCTTTGCCATGCGCTTGACTGAACTGTCTGTCCGTCAAAATCTAAAAAAATAGTTGCTTTTTGTGTTCCTGTCGCACTAGGATTACTGCTTAGAGAAGGGATCTGGCAGAATGCATTTAAGGATGTAAAAAGCAAAGCAATTAAGCAAAGCTTTTGTGTAAGGTTTTTCATTGTGTAGGGTTTTAAACATAGATATATGAGATCGGATATTGGGACGATCGTCAGTATCTTTTAGGTATTAAAATTTACAGGGATCTAAAATTTTTAGGGTTTCAAACTTCTGTAAAGAATAAGCTCCGTTATTATTTTTTATTTCATATCCATCTGCAGCATTGCTGTTTATAATTCGACCTGTATAAGAAATATTATTATTTTCATTGATGAGTGTGATTTGAAGTATAGAGGTTGCGTTTTCACTTGAACGAACCATTACAGTGTGTAATTTGTTATACTTTTTAAAATTACTTATTACCGTTCCGTTAAAAGTAAAATTGTCAGAAAGACGTACAGAAATTTCCTTACCCTCTGTAGCATCGAGAACATTTGCGAAAATATTTTTGTCGATATTAATTGATTGTGGACGGGATGAATACAATTGAGGTCTTCTATCATTCATCTGTGCGAAGCTTGCGAGAGAGGATACAGATAATAATACTGCAAGCAAAGTTTTGCTGTATTTTTTCATTTGTGGGTTTTTTATAGATATTAGGATAGGTTCTATAGTATAAACGCCACATGGTATATTTTATTATTTAAAATCTGATTTTTTTTAATACTGGTTTGTAGATAACAAAACAAGCGTGCAGGCCTCCATTGTTTTAATTCCTTTTGCAGCAGCAAGGTTTTCCAGCTCATCATTCTCTGTACCCGGGTTAAAAATAATTCGTTTTGGATTTAATGAAAGTATATAATCGTAATAAGGCTTTTGGTTTTCAGGATTTAGATATAGTGTGACCGTATCAACATCTTTTAAAAATGGATTATCTTTTATTATTTTAATGTCGTTTATTATCCCTGCTTTGTTGCCAATGGCAATTACAGGATGATTATGTGCTACTAACTTTTTTACCGCCATATTGCTGTAGCGTTCTTCATTTTGAGATGCACCAAGTACAACTGTTTTTTTTTGCATAATATTTAATTTAAAAATCTTGATTGTAATGCAGGTGTTGGTATCATACAGTTGTCTTTTTTACCAAACCATTTGTACCTGTTTTTAGCAATAATATTATATACTGCGTTTCTAATAAATGCCGGTACAATTATAAAGCCATATAATAACTTTACCGGGCCACTCAATTGTTTTGCTACATGCAGTGCAGCAGTTGATTTTAAAAATACTTTTTCATTTTGTACCAAAACAAAAGAATTAAAACCCTGCAGGGGTAAATTATATTGTTCCAACAATGCCTGCCCTTTTGGTGATTGTAATGCAGCAAACATAAATTTATTTTCAGTATCATGTTTTATTACAAACTGAACCGAATTGTTGCAAAGGTTGCAAACACCGTCAAACAATATGATTGGTGGATTTGGCATGCTATTTAAATATTTTTAAAACCCCACTTATAAATTTGTTCTCTTCCGCTTTTATCATTAAGTCTAGTATGGTATCAGCATGACTGCTCAATTTTTTTATATCATTTACTACAGTCAAAAATTCTTTTGCACCGGTTTCTTTTTTATCTTCAATATTTTCCAGCTGGCTAAGCAGTTTCAACATTGGATCAAGTTCTCTTTTTTTACGCTCTTTAATAATGTGTGTGGCTACCTTCCATATATTTTTATCGGCTGTAAAATATTCTTTCCGCTCACCGGAAACGATCACTCTTTCTACCAAACCCCATCCAATTAAATCTCTGATGTTCATATTTACATTACCACGGCTTATGCTCAGTTGTTCCATGATATCATCTTGTGTAACAGGAGCCGTACTTATAAGAAGCAATGCATGAATTTGCGCCATGGTGCGGTTTATGCCCCACTGCGTGCCAAATGCCCCCCAGCTGTTTATAAATTTTTGTTTTGCTTCTTCCAGTTTCATGTAATAAAAATAGTATTTATTATTGAACTTTCAGTAAATAATGAAACTAAGGTTTCACAAATGTAATAGGTTGAATTCTATAAGCCTTTACTTTTTTGCCTGCTTGTTCTGCAGGGTTCCAATCAGATGATTTTTCTATTACTCTTTTTGCTTCCTCATCAAGTATATACTCCACAGATTTCTTTATATAAATATTCAAAATTTTCCCTAAAGAGTCAATCGTAAATCCAACGTATACATTACCACCTTTTATTGATTGGAGTACAACTTTTCTATTCAAATTCGTTCTTAAGTATTTTACCCAATCATTGTTTCCTTTTCTATAGACGGCTTCTCTTTCATTCCTATTATTCACTTCTTTTGCTGTATCTTTTTTTTTACTAAAATCAGAAATTGTGTTCAGCAATATCCCTTCTTGAAATTTCTTTTCTGAAATCAAATTATTCTGTTTGTCAAAATGATACCATGATCCGTTTTTCAAATTATTTTTATAATTCCCTGTCTCAATTAACGAACCATCATCATTATAAAAATTATAACTACCCTCCAACAGTGTAAGAGAAGAATCGCTGTAATTTCTTTCCTTTACCAGCGGCGCATTTATTTTATAATCTAACCTTTGAAACCGTTCTCCATACTTTTTTACAATAATAAAAGAGTTTGCTTCATCTACATTTGTTGTCACACCTTTATCACCCACAAATACATAATTTACAATCTGCTGGGCTTGTAGGGTAGAATTGATAAGCATGCAAAGCATTAATAAATATTTCATACTGCTCAATTTAAAAACGCCTTTATTTTCGGTAAAGGCGCTCATATTTTTTAGTAATTTTTCTAAACCAACATCGTAACTGGGTTCTCCACAAACTTTTTTAATGTTTGTAAAAATGCTGCACCAACAGCACCATCCACACTTCTATGGTCGCAACTTAAAGTTACTTTCATTATGTTGGCTGTTTCAAATTTGCCGTTGCGGCTTACTACAATTTCTTTAATTTTTCCTACTGCTAATATGCAACTGTCAGGGGGATTAATTATTGCTGTGAACTCCTCAATATCCATCATGCCAAGGTTAGATATGGTAAATGTGTTGCCACTAAATTCGTTTGGTTGCAGTTTTTTATCTTTTGCTTTTGCATACAATTCTTTTGCATCAGCAGCTATCTGAGACAATGATTTTTGGTCTGCAAATTTTATAACAGGTACAATTAAACCTTCAGGCAAAGCCAATGCAGAACCAATATGTATGTGATTGTTTTTTCTGATAAAGTCGCCCATCCAACTGCTGTTTACATCTGGGTGTAAACGAAGTGCGGCTGCACAGGCTTTTATAATCATATCATTAAATGAAACTTTTACGGGGCTAATTTCATTTATTGCAATACGTGCAGCCATGGCATTATCCATATTTAACTCCATGGTTAAATAAAAATGTGGTGCGGTAAACATACTCTCACCTAACCTGCGTGCTATAACTTTTCGCATTTGTGTAAGCGGTACGTCGGTATAAGATTCAGTAACGGGTTGAAAGTTAGAAGTTGCAGGTTGTGTGATAGTTTTCTGCTTATCGTCCGTTGTCTGTGGTCTATTGTCTGTGGTCTGTTCTTTATACCCCTCAATATCACTCTTGGTGATTCTTCCACCATCGCCGGTGCCACTTATTTTACTAATATCCAATCCTTTTTCCGCAGCTATTTTTTTAGCCAATGGCGATGCTTTTATTCGGCCATCTTTATTGGTTGGGGGTTGTGGGTTAGGAGTTACGGGTTCTGGGTTAGTAGTTGAGAGTTGCGGGTTAGGAGTTGCGGATTGTGCTACCGTCGTCTGTGGTCCATCTTCCGTGGTCTTTTCTATCGTCTGTGGTCCCTCGTCTGTTGTCTGAACATTTTCTGTTGTACCTGCTGCACTATCCTTGGCCTTCTCTGCCGCCACATAAGCCGCTACATCTGTTCCCGGTTTTCCTACAATGGCTATTATCTGGTTTATTTTTGCAGCCTGTCCTGCTTCTACACCAATGTATAAAAGTGTACCTTCTTCGTAACCTACCACTTCCATTGTTGCTTTATCTGTTTCTACATCTGCCAATACATCATCTGCTTTTACCGCATCACCAACTTTTTTATTCCATGCAACAATTTTTCCTTCAGTCATGGTATCACTCAGTAAAGGCATTCTAATTTCTTTCGCTCCTTCAGTAAGGCTAACGGTTGCGGGTTGGGGCTTAGAAGTTGCGAGTTGAGGAGTTGCGGGTTGCGGAGTTACAGGTTGCGGGGTTGTAGTTGCTGGTTTTTCTTCAGCAGCCTGCTCTCCGTTATCCGCTGTGAGTTCTTTCTTTGACGTTTCACCATCTAACAGTGATTTATAATCCTCACCTTCTTTACCTACAATAGCAATTATCTGATTAATTTTTGCAGCCTCGCCTTCAGGTACACCAATGTACAAAAGTGTTCCGTCAACGTAACCATTTACTTCCATAGTTGCTTTGTCAGTCTCCACATCAGCCAACACATCATCAGCCTTTACTTTATCGCCCACTTTTTTATTCCATGCCACTATCTTTCCTTCCGTCATGGTATCGCTCAGCAGCGGCATCCTTATTACTTCTGCCATAATTATATTTTATAAAATATTTAAGATCGAAATTAATGCAAAAAAAATAAAAATCTTTTGCGTTGTATGCAGTTATTCTTTTAATAGTCAATTTCCATCTTCAGCCTATCCTTTAATTCTTTAATTAAGGGATATTTGTTAATCATAAACTCATACTGCTGTTTTGATGTAAGTGTTTTTTTATCATCTTCTGCATTCATTTCCGGCTCATTGATTTCGATTGAATATTTCAATAATTTATTGCCAAAGTATTTTTGCATGTAAGGAATAAGGCTTGATCTTTCCATTTCAATAAAACGCTGTTGCAAAATGCCCCCGGTAATTACTGTAAAATTAAACTCATCATCAATCCTCAACGCTGCCATATTAAATTGTGTAACCACAGGATATTTTTTTTCTGCAAAAAGATTTTCTGTATAGTCTGTCCAGGCTTTTTGAAGATTAATATCCGTTAATTCCAGCAATGTTTTTTCCTGTTTTGTTTCAAGCAAAACCCTCGCACGTATTTTCTCCAATGACCCAAAGCCTGATTTTTTTTGAGCAGGTACAATAATATCTTTTACAGTTACTTCAGGTTGCAAAGGTTTTATTTCTTTTTTTATAAAAAGAACAGCCTCTTTAACAACTTGTTTTTTTTCTATAGTTTCTGCAGCGGGAATTTCTTTTAATTTAATAATTGAAATTCCTCTAAAAGAAACAGGTTTAGAACTGTCAACTAATTTTTTTTTTACAATTGTTTCGCTGTTTCCTTCAGTAATTTCTACAGCTTGGTTTATATAAGAGAGTTTTATTAAAGCCATTTCAACACAAAACCTTTTGTTGCGTGCCTGTTTATAATTTAAGGCAGCTTCATTTGTTGTATTTAAAGCAGCAATCATCCAGTTAGCAGAAATTTCTTTTGCCGCCTGTAAATATTTATCTCTAAAATCTTCAGCAACTTCTAATAAAATCGCAGCTTTTACATCTTTACTTACCAATAAATTTCTTAAAAATTCTATAAAGCCTTCCAAAAAAGTATCTCCCTCAAAACCCTTCTGATTTATATCATCAAACAACAACAAAGCATCGCTCAATTTTTGTTCTGTTGCATATTGTAACAGTTTAAAAAAATAATCCTCATCAAGAATATTTAAATGCTCAAGTGTATTGGCATAGGTTAATTTACCTCCGGTAAAACTTACAATTTTATCCAGTATGCTCAGCGCATCTCTCATGCAGCCTTCACTTTTTTGCGCAATTACATGAAGAGCTGCATTTTCTGCAGTAGTATTTTCTTTATCACATATATCCCGAAGATGCTTTACAGTATCATTTGTAGTAATTCTTTTAAAATCAAAAATCTGGCAACGGCTTAATATGGTTGGTAAAATCTTATGCTTTTCTGTTGTTGCCAAAATAAAAATTGCATAGGGTGGTGGTTCTTCAAGCGTTTTTAAAAATGCATTGAATGCATTTGAACTCAGCATATGAACCTCATCTACAATATATACTTTGTACTCACCGGCCTGTGGTGCAAAGCGAACCTGATCTACAAGGCTTCTAATATCATCTACCGAATTATTACTTGCCGCATCGAGTTCATGAATATTTAAAGAAGTTCCGTTATCGAACGATACACAACTGTTGCAAATATTACAGGCTTCACCATCTGCTGTTTTATTTTCACAGTTTATTGTTTTCGCCAATATTCTTGCACAGGTCGTTTTACCTACCCCTCTTGGCCCACAAAATAAAAATGCATGTGCAAGCTGGTTGTTGTTGATGGCATTTTTTAAAGTAGTTGTAATATGCGCCTGCCCCACTACAGTGCTAAAATTCTGCGGTCTGTATTTTCTGGCGGAAACGATAAATTTTTCCATAATAATAAATAACTATTCTTTGGGCGTATTGGTTGAAGGTATTTGTGCGAATTTAATTATTGTGGATCGTATTTTCTAATTTAAACTAAAGGATGGGATGGCGTTTAAATTCTTTGTTCCTGTCAAACAAAAAGCGGTAGGTACAAAGGTTTCGGCTTCGGTGTACATCGCCAAGACCTGTGGCTATATTTAACATTTTTGGATTAAAGTCACCGATCCATTGCATTTCATATTCTGTATATGAGCTTGCTGCTGACTGTACATATTTTGCAGATTCTCCGATTATATAAGCATCCACACCTTTACCATGCCACTCAGGCACTACGCCAAAAACCAACCCTGTAAATTTTTTGTTTTTAGTGAACTGTTTTACCCAAAGAAATTTTAATTTTTGTAATAATCCAAATTTTCCATGCAGGTATTTAAACCACTGATTTAGATCTGGTATATTAATAAAAATAGCAATGGGCTCATCTTTGTAATATGCATAGTGAAGAATTTTTTCATCCATAACTGGCTTCATTTTTTTAAACATAATGAGCACCTGTTCATACGGCATTTCCTTTAGCCCACCGTGGCCTGCCCATGCTTTGTTATAGACGGTAGCAAAATCTTTTGCATATTTTTCAAGATCTTTTTTATGTAAATGAGCAGATGAAAAATGCTTATCTGCTTCTAAGGCATCATGTCGTTCCCATATTTTTTTATCAAGTGGAGATTTTGGATCCATGCTCAAACAAATCTGATCAAAAAATATTTTAAAGCCATAGGTTTCAAACAAGTTTACATAATAAGGAGGATTATAATTCATGCAGTAAAGTGGTTCCATAAATCCTTTTGTAACCATACCCCACCAACGGTCTCTTTCACCAAAATTTATTGGTCCATCCATTGCTTCCATCCCTTGCTGCTGCAACCAATTTTTAGCAGTATCCAATAATAAATTTGCCGATGTCTGGTCATTTACACATTCAAAAAACCCAACGCCTCCAACAGGTATATCATCTCCCTTGTTCTTATATTTTTTATTAGTAAATGCTGCAATTCTTCCTTGTACATTGCTTTCATCATCTTTGATAACCCATCTTTGCAGTTTTCCAAAACGGTAGGCTTTGTTTTTTTTTGGATTAAAAACTTCCTCTACATCTTTATCAAGCGGTTGAATCCAGTTAGCATCATTTCTATAAATAAATAAAGTGAGCTTAAAAAAAGCAACTTCATCTTTAATAGAAGTAACAGGAAAAATTTGCATAACATAAAATTAGTAAAAGCAGCTGTGTTAGCTTACAGATTTTTTAAGTTCATTTCTAAGTTGAACAGCGGTTTTGGTAGATCCATCATGGCTCCAGCCGGGTGGCTTTAGCAAATATTTTATTTTGTTGCTGAAGGATATATTTTTCTTCAAATCAGCAGCCAAACCTTTCCATTCGTGAAGCACATGGTTAAAAGGGTTGTGTGAATTTTCTAAAGGTTTTGTCAAGCCATATTTTACAGGTTCTCCGGGCAATTCATCCTGAAAAGTTCCAAAGATCCTGTCCCAAATAATAAGGCACATACCCATATTTTTGTCGAGGTAAGCTATGTTGCTTGCGTGATGAACCCGATGATGGGCCGGTGTTACAAAAATAGCTTCGAACCATTTAGGCATTTTGTTAATGTATTGCGTGTGTACCAGTATACCATAAGTTTGGGTGATGGAATACATAAACACAATATCCAGCGGATGAAAACCTATTAACGCAATAGGAATAAAATATACAAAACGATAAACAGGTTGTAATACAGATGAACGAAAACCTGTTGTTAAATTAAATTCTTCAGATGAATGATGGGTAAGATGTACAGCCCAAAATAGCCGGCAGTAATGATCTATTCTATGCTCAATATAAAAAGCAAAGTCTTCAAAAATAAAAAGTAAAAACCAATAGAGGTAAGGGTTTTCAATTTTAAAAAAATGCTGCTCATAGCTCCACATTAGTACGCTTACGTAAAATGTCCATCGCAGAATAAGGTCCAGCGAGCCATTCATTAATGTTAAATAAACATTTTGTAAAACTCCCTTTACCGTATAAAACTTTTTTTCTCCCCAGTTACTTAATACTATTTCAACCCCTATAAAAATAATATAAATAGGCACTGAAAGTAATAAAAACCATGTTTCCCGGGAGGATTGCATTACTTATAATTATTAATTATAGAAATCAGAATTGTATTCATTCATAATACTTTAAATAGCCATTATCTCAACCTCTTTGGCGGCGAGATGTTTTTCTACTAAAAGAATATATTTGTCTGTTGCAGTTTGTGCTGCAGCCTCAGCATCTTTACATTCATCTTCACTTGCCCCATCTTTTTGAAGTTTTTTTATCTGTTCAATCGCATCTCTTCTAATATTGCGTATCGAAACTTTGCCATTTTCTCCTTCTGAATTACATTTTTTTACCAGCTCTTTACGCCTTTCTTCTGTTAATGGAGGTAAAAAAAGGCGAATAACGATACCGTCATTTTGTGGATTAATACCAATGTTTGCAGCAATAATTGCTCTTTCAATTACATGAAGCATATTTTTTTCCCAAGGCGTTACAGAAATAGTACGGGCATCCAAAGTTGTAATATTGGCTATCTGGCTGATAGGTGTGGGGCTTCCGTAATAATCAGCCACAATACCATCAAGCATTACCGGGTTTGCCTTGCCAGCTCTAATCTTTACCAATTCGGCTTCTAGATGATTAATGGCTTTTGCCATTGTAAAAGTTGCATCTTCAAGTATTAACGTTAATTCTTCTGACATAATTTTCGATTGATTGCAAAGCTAAAAAAAAATCTGATGGGTCATCATCAGATTTTAATATTTTAATAAAAATTGTACAAAAGAATTTATTCAACCTCAACAGCTTCCGAACTTAAATTAAATATTTTATGATTTGTTGTTATGCTTGATTGTTGTGGCTCTATTTCGTAACCGCCTTTTGTCTTTTGTCTTCTAAAATAAAGAAGGCCGATTAAACCCGTTGCTAAAGCTAATAAAAGACCTATAACCAACGTACAATTATAATTTCTTAAGGTAAATGCTGTAGTGATAAATAATACTGTTGTTGCAATTAAAGAATAAGTTATCTTTTTGTGAGAAAATCCTAAATCCAACAAATAATGATGAACATGTATTCTGTCAGGGCTGAATGGGGAACGTCTGTCTAATATTCTGAGTCCAAATACTCGTAAGGTATCAAACAAAGGAACTATCAAAATAGCAAAACCCAATGCAGGAGCAGCATGTAGACTAAATGGTTGATCTTGAACACCTGCAACATTAATAAACTTTATTACTAAAATTGAATTTACTAACCCGATTATCAGTGATCCGGTATCTCCCATAAATATTTTGGCAGGCGAGAAATTATAAATAAGGAATGCCAAAATCGCCGTTGCAAGAGAGATAGCCATTACAGCGTAGGTAAGTTCATTTGCATAATAAAAATATGCACCAAATACAAGCGTAGTTATAAAACCTAAACTTCCTGCCAAGCCATCAATACCATCAATTAAGTTAAAAGCATTTGTAATAACTATGATGGTAAACATTGTCAAAAATATACTGGCGTAGTATGGAATAATATTTATCCCCAAAAATCCATGCATATCATTAATATAGATATTACCAAAATGCATTATAATAAAACCTGCTATAAGCTGTCCAATAAATTTTTTATTGGCTGATAAAACTAAAATATCGTCTTTTAACCCTAAAAAGAAAATAACAATTGTAGCGGCAGCAAAATATTTGAGTTCGGGCGCATCAGGTGCTCCCATTAAAGTAGCAACTATAAAACCTGCAAAAATTCCAAGTCCACCTAAGGTAGGAATGACCGCTTTATGAACTTTTCGTTCATCTGGCTCATCAAATAATTTTTTACTTTTAGCTATTTGAATAATAACCGGTATGGCAAAATAAGTAATTATGAAAGCCAAAAACGCACTAATAATAATATGTTGCATAAATCTTTTTGTGTGTCAACGCTACAAAAGTATAAAATAACTCCGTATTATGTTAATAATTTCAGATACAATGCAATCTGTTACAAAAAATAATTAAGAGAATAATGCTTTAACGTTCATGCCTGTATGTTATTACATTTTTTATAAAGCTTAATATTTTCTTTAGAAAATGTACAGTTGCGACTACATTTGCAATCAAGAATTTAACCAAACTTAAACACAGAAAAAAATGAATAAATTAAAAGATATAGCGTCACAGATAAGAAGAGATATTGTCAGAATGGTACATGGTGTACAAAGTGGACATCCGGGAGGATCGTTAGGTTGTACCGAATACTTTACTGGACTGTATTTTAGTGTTTTAAAACATAATCCTGATTTTAAAATGGATGGAAAAGAAGAAGATCTCTTTTTTCTGAGCAATGGACATATTTCCCCAGTTTGGTATAGTACACTTGCAAGGTGTGGATATTTTCCGACAACTGAACTATCAACTTTTCGTAAACTTAACAGCAGGTTGCAGGGTCATCCAACCACACATGAGCATTTACCGGGTGTACGCATAGCTAGTGGATCTCTGGGGCAAGGCATGAGCGTAGCAATTGGTGCAGCACTGTCAAAAAAATTAAATGGAGACAAGCATCTGGTATTTTCCCTGCATGGTGATGGGGAACTAGAAGAGGGGCAAAACTGGGAAGCTATTATGTTTGCAGGAAGTAAAAAAGTGGACAATCTAATATCAACAATTGATTGGAATGGTCAACAAATTGACGGAACAACTGAAAAAGTAATGAGTCTTGGAAACCTGCATGCAAAATTTGAAGCATTTGGTTGGGATGTAATGGAAATGGATGGCAATAATATGGATGCAGTAGTTGCGGGTTTAAATGAAGCTAAAACTAGAACCGGAAAGGAAAAACCGGTTATAATTTTAATGAAAACGGTAATGGGAAAAGGCGTTTCTTTTATGGAAGGAAACCACGAATGGCATGGTATAGCGCCCAATAATGAACAGTTACGAAAAGCTTTAGAAGAACTACCCGAAACACTGGGAGATTATTAAAATACATTTAACCAAAGCCGCTCATGAAAAAAAGCGGCTTTTTTATTTTAAAAAATGCAGAATATTTCCTTCACAACTTATACAAACCTTGTAATCGGTAGGTAAAATCAAACATAAACTGCGCTTTACGAAAAGTAGCCGGAAATTAGATTATGTAAATAATTAAATTGCAACATGCACAAAAAAATATTGTTACTGGGCAGCGGCGAGTTGGGTAAAGAACTGGTAATTGCCTTAAAGCGTTTAGGACAAACCGTTATCGCTGTAGATAGTTATGCCGGAGCACCCGCTATGCAAGTGTCTGATGGTTTTGAAGTGATTGATATGCTGAATGCAAAAGCATTGGATGCCATTGTTTCAAAGCACCGGCCTGATTTGATAGTGCCGGAAATAGAAGCCATACGCACCGAACAGTTTTACACGTATGAACAGGAAAAAATACAGGTAGTGCCAAGCGCCAGAGCAGCTAATTTTACTATGAACAGAAAACTTATTCGAGACCTGGCAAGCAAAGATTTGGGCCTGCAAACCGCTAACTATTTATATGCAACCAGCTTTGATCAATTTACTGATGCTGTTAATAAAATTGGAGTACCCTGTGTTGTAAAACCACTTATGTCCAGTAGTGGCAAGGGCCAATCTGTCTTAAAAAAGCTGGAAGATCAGCAGCAGGTTTGGGACTATGCAATAAATAATTCCAGAGGCGATATAAAAGAAGTGATCATTGAAGAATTTATTGCTTTTGAAACAGAAATTACTTTGCTCACCGTCACACAACAGAATGGACCAACCCTGTTTTGCCCACCCATAGGCCACCGGCAGGAGCGGGGCGATTATCAGGAAAGCTGGCAACCCGTTGCTATGAGCGAACAAGAAATAGCCAATGCACAGGCAATGGCAGCAAAAGTAACAGCTGCGCTTACAGGTGCAGGCATCTGGGGGGTTGAATTTTTCCTTACCAACAAGGGTGTATATTTTTCTGAACTCAGCCCACGCCCACACGATACAGGAATGGTAACGTTGGTAGGCACACAAAATTTATCTCAGTTTGAGTTACATGCAAGAGCAATTCTGGGATTACCGATCCCCTCAATACAATTAGAAAGGGCAGGGGCCAGTGCAGTAATATTGGCTGATAAAACAGCTGATATTTTTTCTATAACAGGTATTGAAAAAGCATTGGAACAATCCAATACCGATGTGCGTATTTTTGGCAAACCCACCACAAGGCCTTACCGAAGAATGGGGGTTGCGCTTGCGTATAACGATGTTGGTGCAAATATGGATGAGTTGCGGAAGAAGGCTAAGGAGGCGGCTGAATGTGTTGGGATTGTGTAAAGGTTAAAGTTTATTGATTTAATTGTTTATCAAAATTAACTGCTTTATTATTTTACAAAAGACCTCTCTTTTGCGTTCACAGTATTTATAAAGAGGTATTTAAAGCTATTGCGATTTTAAACTATCAATATACCGGCAAATATTTAGTTCAAAAAAAATAGCGAAGAAATAATCTTCGCTATTGTATAAAATGCTCTATAA
>Ga0209511_1002411_pt1 | contig 15366 bp, 19 predicted proteins | sample SSSSmetaG_FD_184141 | JGI IMG/M metagenome (GOLD analysis project Ga0209511, IMG submission 184141) | Glacier valley bacterial and archeal communities from Borup Fiord, Nunavut, Canada, to study Microbial Dark Matter (Phase II) - ​SSSS... | ecosystem: Environmental > Aquatic > Freshwater > Ice >...
GCACCGGGACGAGACCGAACGTGATCGCGATCGGCACCCACGCCCAGATGCCGCGAAAAATCAGCGCGATTGGTATCATGGCGAGAAACAAGCCAAAACCAGACGTGAACGATCCGAAGCGCCCCATAGCTCCGTCTTACTGCACGACCTCGACGGTGCCTGTATCGTGCGCCGCTCCACGCAAGCGGGACCGATTCGAAAAACGCGCGAACGCGCTCAGCGTGTATATCCGTCAATCAGCGGCCACCTTTGCATTTTTCGCGCTTCTCATAACGGCCGGCGCCACCGGTTCCGCGGCAGAACCCGCGACGATCACGACCCATCATTCGACGGTCGTCGATGGAAAATCGATCGCCTATCGTGCCCGGGCCGGAACGCTTACGCTTCGTGATAAGAGCGGCGACCCGACTGCTAACGTCTTCTCCGTTGACTACACGGCCGACGGCGCATCGCCAAACACGCGTCCGGTGACCTTCGTCTGGAACGGTGGTCCGGGGTCGTCATCGATGTGGTTGCAGATGGGAAGTTATGGCCCCGTCCGCGTGCCGGTCCCCTCCAATGCGACAGCGCCTTGGCCCGGGACGCAACCGGCGCCGAATCCCGATTCGCTGATCGATACGACGGATCTCGTCTTCATCGATGCGATCGGCACCGGCTACAGTCAGATCACCGGCAAAGGTACGCCGAAGATGTTTTACGGCATCGATGAAGATGCACGTGCCTTCGCCGATTTCATTCGGCTCTGGACGACCGTCAACGATCGCTGGGCATCGCCGAAATTCTTGTTCGGTGAATCATATGGAACCACGCGAGCGGCCGATGTCGTCAACCGGTTGCAAAACGATGGAATGGCCGTCTCAGGTGTGGTGCTCCTCTCATCGGTGCTCGACTTCAACGCGCTCGACAACGGTCAAGGTCCCGGGCAAGATTACGGCTATCTTGCGTTCTTACCGACCGAGGCCGCCGTCGCGTGGTATCACAAGCGCGTGACCGGCAATCCGCCGAACCTCGCCGCGTTTCTCGATGAAGTGCGGGCCTTTACGCTTGGTGCGTACGGCGATGCGCTCCAGCGCGGCGACGCCCTCGATGCGAAAACGCGGAGCGCCGTCGTGGCAAAATTACACGACTACACGGGATTGGACGCAGCGTATATCGAGCGCGCGAACCTGCGGCTGGATCCGGGTCGATTCGAACATGAATTGCTTAAAAAAGATGGCGCGACGACCGGTCGGCTCGACGGCCGCTATCGCGGTCCGGAACTCGATCGCACCGGCGATTCCGCGACGTACGATCCGACCAGCGATTCGGGATTGACCGATGCGTTCGTCGGCGCGTTCAGCCGCTACGTGCGCGATGATTTAGGGTATCTCGTCGAACGTCCGTATCTCGGCACGAACTATCCCGAAGTCGGTGCGAACTGGAACAACCGGCGCGAAAATTCGATCACGGCAACGAACGTCGCCGGCGATCTGCGCGATGCTATGACGAAGAATCCGTATTTACGCGTGTTCTCCGCAAACGGATACTACGATCTTGCAACGCCGTTCTTCGGGACGGAATACACGCTCGCGCACTTAGGACTCGCTCCGGCGCTGCGCTCGCATCTCGAATACGGATTCTACCCTTCGGGACACATGGTCTATCTCAACGACGAATCACGGCGCGCGTTCAAAGCCGACTTGGTTCGCTTCTATCGCGAATCGGTGACACACTAACATGATCCGGAATCTCCTGACGCTCGCCATGTTGCTCGCGTTTTCACCACTGGCGGCAAGCGCGCAGTCGACGCCATCGCCGCAGCCGTCCTTTCGACCGCTACCGGGCGTCCACGATGCGATCACCCACCACACGATCGTCCTTGGCGGCAAGCACATCGCCTATACTGCGCGTGCCGGCTCGCTTCTGCTGCGCGACGCAAATCAAGAACCAACCGCTAGCGTCTTTTTCGTTGCGTACACGGCGGACGGCGCGAAAGCCAGTTCCCGGCCGGTGACGTTCTTCTGGAACGGTGGTCCCGGTTCGTCGACGATTTGGCTGCATATGGGTTCGTTTGCCCCGGTGCGCGTGCGCGTGCCGGCAAATGGAACGCAACCGCCACCCAATGCTCCGCTCGTAAATAACGAATCCTCACTCCTGGATACGAGCGACCTGGTGTTCGTCGATGCCGTCGGAACGGGCTGGAGTTCGCTTGTCGGCCACGGCAAGAGCAGCGACTACTGGGGTGTCGATGAAGATGCCAAAGCCTTTGCGCAATTCATCGAACGGTATGCGACGCGGTATTCACGCTGGGAATCGCCGACGTTTCTTTTTGGCGAATCCTACGGAACGACGCGGGCGGCAAACGTTGCGAAGCGGCTGCAGAACGACGGCATGGCGGTGAGCGGCGTAACCTTACTTTCCTCGGCGCTCGACTACATGGTTTTACCGATCGGCGGCGGCCCCGGCGAAGATCTTGCCTACATCGGGTATCTGCCGACCGAAGCTGCCGTCGCATGGTATCACCGGAAGGTGCCCGGGAATCCGCCCGACCTTGCTGCGTTTCTCACGCAAGTTCGCGCCTTTGCGGGTGGCGACTACGCTCGGGCCCTGCGCATGGGCGACAAACTGGATTCGCAAACACGTGCAGCGATCGTCGCGCGCATTCACGCTTTCACCGGTCTTGATTCGTCCTACATCGAGGCGGCGGATTTACGGATCGACCCCAGCCGCTTTCAAAACGAATTACTCCGTAACGAAGGCCGCAACGTCGGCCGCTATGACGGGCGCTACAGCGGCCCGGAAACCGACCGCAACAGCGCAAACCCAACGTACGATCCGTCGGATACCAATGCTTCGAGCGCCTTCGTCGGCGCATGGAATCACTACGCGCACGACATCCTCAATTACAAAGACGAGCGCCCGTACAACGTACTGGATACGAACGTCAATCGCGATTGGAAGTACCAACGGGGCGAGGATTCGAACGCGCCGACCGTCGTTGCCGATCTGCGCGATGCCGTGGTCCAGAATCCCTATTTACACGTGCTCTCGGCAAATGGCTATTTCGATCTTGCGACCTCGTTCTACGGGACGGAGTATCTGCTCGATCATCTGGGCCTCAACGCCTCGCAGCGCGCCCGACTTCACTACGCCTATTTTCAATCCGGCCACGAAGTCTATCTGAATCACGCGGCACTGGTCCAATTCAAGGCTGACATGGTCCGCTTCTACGACACCGCGCTCGCTCGGTAAGACGGCATTTGCCTCGCCAGAAATGGGGGCTCTTATTGCTCCATTCTTCCAAATTTGGTAGAATGGTACCACTATGGTTCTAAGTATCAAAAGCGACGAAGCGAATACGCTTGCTCGGGAACTGGCGCGAGAAACGGGTGAAAGCTTGACGACTGCAGTCACGGAGGCTCTGCGCGTGCGTCTTGCCGTTGTTCGCCAGCGTAAGAGCAGGAAAGTTGCACTCGATCGAATTCAGCAAACCGCGCATTCCCGCATCGTTCTCGACTCGCGTTCCCATGAAGAGATCGTTGGCTACGACGCAGCTGGGGCGCCGATCTGATGGTCCTCGACACATCTGCGATTATTGCAATCCTACGAGACGAAGAAGACGCCGACGTCTACCGTGAGGCCATCGAGCGCGCCGAGAGCCTGCGCGTTGGTGCGCCAACGTTGCTCGAATGTGAAATCGTCGCGCGACAAGCGCTTGGTGACGTCGGATCGGCCGATCTCGACAGCTTCCTCATCGCCCTCGATGTCCACGTCGAACCATTTGGACAACTCGAAGCTAACTATGCACGATTAGCTTATCGCTACTTCGGCAAAGGCCGCCATCCCGCTGGCCTGAACTTCGGCGATTGCCTCACGTATGCAACCGCCATAGCACAAAACGAACCGCTTCTCTATAAGGGCGATGACTTTACAAAAACGAAAATCATGAGCGCCTTGAACCGCTAGACAGATTTGCGACACTGCGCGTTCGCGTTACGCAGGGCTCGGGCTGGGCACCGGAATCAAACGCGGGTCAGGTGCGGTGTCGCTGAACGTATAGTCATCGAACGTCGATTCGAAGTTGCCGGCGATGGCGAGGAAGCCGAAGGGGTGCCAGATGTTGTTCATCGCAAACGATTTCAAGAGCCAGTGTCCCTGGATCGTTTGATAGTCGGCCGCGATCGTACCGTACTCTTCGCCTTTGACGATCCGAATTGGGAGATCGGTCGTCTTGTCGATGTAAACGTCTTTGAACCACGTCTTTTGCGCGAGCGCCGTCGAGTTCGGTAAGAATTGCAAATGGGTGAGTCGGTCGTCCGCATCGTCGACGACGCCGTTGTCGCGTCGGACAGATGCCTCATATTTGAGCGGTTCCACGTTCGAAAACCGCAAATCGACGTCGGTGAATTTGCCCTTCAAACGATATTGGAACAAGCCGTCGTGCGTAAATGTACCGAGTAAATCGATATTCGGCGGTGCGGGAAACGGTGCGCGCACGACTTCTTTCTCGCTGCGGAAATCAGCAGCCAACTGCCTTGCACGGTCTCATAATCCGCCGTCATCGTGCTATCGTCGCCTGCCCAATTGACGCGGATCGGCAAGTCGGTGCTCTGATCGATGTAGACATCTTGAAACCAAAATTGCTGTCGATGTGCTTGTGGTCCCGCGATGAGGTGCAAATGGATCAATCGATCGCCGGCATCATCGAGGACTTCGACCCAATAGCCGCGCACGGCGCGCGCGACGACGTTCGCATCGGAGTGATCCGTATCGGAGTAGCGTAGCGGATCGATATTCGAGATGCTCATCCACGTCGCGATGTGGGCCATTGCCGGTTGAAAACGTTGCCTTACCTTTGAGTCTGAATCGCGCCAATGGATCGAGGGCTGACTTGGTTCCCTCACCAGGCGTTGCCAGTGCACGTGCGGCATGGGACTTGCCGTGGACTATTCGATCGGACAGACGGCCTCGCTCACCCGCACGGTTTCTACGGAGGACGTCACCGCCTTCGCCAAGCTGTCGGGCGATACGAACCCGGTGCACCTCGATGCCGAGTACGCCGCAAGGACGCGGTTCGAGCGACCGATCGCCCATGGTGCCATCGCGCTTGCACACATCTCCGCCGTTCTCGGTTCGAAATTCCCGGGGCCGGGGACGATTTATCTCAGTCAGAAGGCGTCCTTCAAGAAACCCGTCTTTCATGGGGATACGCTTACGGCGACGGTCACGGTGACCGGCTACCGACCGGAGCGAGCGATTCTGACCTTGGCAACTCAGGTGACCAATGCCGACGGAGCGACCGTCGTCGAAGGCGAAGCGATTTGCCTGGTGGCCGACGTGGTTGACCAAATCTCCATCTAGGTGTAAACTGTCACTAGGGAGGACGGCCTCCCGAAAGGTCCCCCCGTATGAAATCGTCCACCGAGACACCCGGGAAAAGCGACGCCGGGCTCCCGCCGCGCGGGACGCCCAAAAACTACCTCATGGCGTGGCTACTCGTGATGCTCAAAGATCTCAACCTTCACGGGTACGAGATCATGAAAGAGCTGCGCGAGAATTTTTCGGTCGTCTCGGACCCCGGGACGGTGTATCGCGCGCTCCGCCAACTGGAACGCGACGGGTACATCTCCTCGTGGTGGGACGAGGCGGACCAAGGGCCGGCCCGGCGCGTGTATACGCTCACCGATACCGGCAACGATGCGCTCAAGATGTGGAGCACTGCGCTCGAGCAGTACCGCACGAACCTGGACGCGTTTTTCAGCCTCTACACCGGGCAGTGGACAAAGCCGCCCACCAAAGGAGATTCATGAACACAAGCGACCAGACCAAAGGCGCGATGAGCCTCACCGCCGACATCTACACCACCTACGTCGAGGCGTTCGCGGCAGCGAACCAGCGCATGCTGGGCTTTGCGAAGTCGACCTTCGAAATCGTTACCCGTCCGTACAGCTCGAGCGCCGTCGAAATCGCCTGGCGTGAGAACCTCGACCGCGCGCACCAGCTCGTCGACCTCACCGTTGGCGAAATGCAGCACGCAAGTACGCACGCCGCCCAGGTAGCGGAATCGCTGACCTCGCATTCAGCCGCGCTTCAGGAGCAAACGCTGGCGACGGCGCAAGGTCTCGTCCGTACCGGCGTCTCCAACCTGACCTCGGTCAAAGAGAGCGCGGACAAGACGCTCGAAACCTTCGCGAGCCGCGTGCAAGAGATGCAGCAGCGCTCGGCGAGCGCGAGCCAGAACTAACCATCGACCCCAAAACGGGAATTCCCGGCGCGGGTGGATCGAACGATCCGCTCGCGTTTTTGTCTCGCTTTACCGCGGCCTTCGAGAATGCAAGCGCGAGCGAGGCGTTTGCAAAGCAGCTCGGTGTCGTTCTTTCCGCGTATCTCGATACGATGGCGCAGTCGCGCGACTCGATCGACCGGGCACTCGCCGCCTCAAACGTGCCGACGCGGGCGGATCTGGCGGAACTCGGGGCCCGCGTCGATGCGCTCGCCGATAAACTCGATCTCGTCCTCGCACGCTCGACGATGAAGTCGCGCAAGAAAACAAAGAAGAAGTCCAAGAAAGCGAAGTCGTCGGCGCGAGAAGACTAGTGGCAAATCGCACTGGGGAAAGTCCGCCCGAGAGCGAGTACGTCTCCGCGACATGGATACACTGCCGCGTCCCTCGTCGGAACTCGATTTACCCCTCGCCGGCAAAGTCGCCTTGATCACCGGGAGTTCGCGCGGAATCGGCTCGGCGATCGCCACCGAACTCGCGCGCGTCGGGGCGCACGTCGTCGTGAACTACGTGCGCGGTAAGGATTCGGCGCAGTCGGTCGTCGATTCGATCGTGGCGAGCGGCGGCAAGGCGCATCACGAGATCGGCGATGTCTCGCGGGTCGATGACGTGCGCGCGATGCTCGATCGCGTGAACGAAAAGTGCGGCCGCATCGATATCCTCATCAACAACGCGGGGATCTTGCGCGATCGTACGTTCAAGAAGATGCAGCTCAGCGATTGGCACGAGGTGATCGATACCAATCTCACCAGCGTCATGAACTGTTGCCATATCGCCGTGCCCTACATGATGGAGAAGAAGTTCGGACGGATCGTCAACATCAGCTCGTTCGTCGGCCAGATGGGCAATTTCGGTCAATCGAACTACTCGGCCGCCAAAGCCGGGATCATCGGCTTTACGAAGTCGCTTGCAATCGAACTTGCGACGCACGGAATTACCGTCAACGCGGTCTGCCCGGGCTTTGTCGAAACAGAAATGTGGGCGAGCGTCCCGGAAAATATCAAGGAGAAAATTCTCGACCGCATTCCGATGCATCGCGTTGCCTATCCGCGTGAGATCGCGCGCGGCGTGCGCTTTCTCTGCACCGAGGCGGAGTATATGACGGGCCAGTCGTTGAACATCAACGGCGGAATTTACATGGGTTGGTAGCCCAAGCCGTCCACGAATCGCATCTTCGAACCCGCGCGCTGATGGTGCGCGGGAAGATGACGCTCCTCGCCTACGAGACGCCCGACGCGCGCTATCGAACCCCGGTCTTGATCGTGCCGCCGCTGATCGGTCGACCGACGCTGCTCGACCTTGCGCCGGGACGTTCGTTTATCGAAGCGCTGATCGGTCGTGGGCTGAAGCCGTATCTGCTCGATTGGGGTGTGTTCGGCTACGAAGATCGCACGCTCGGCTTTGGCGACTTGCTGGAAGCGATCGACGATGCGGCTGAGCGCGTGCGCGATGATGCCGCGAGCCGCGGCTGCACGTTTCTCGGCTACTGCATGGGCGGCACGCTCGTTGCAAGCTATGCGGCGCGCGCGATGCTCGGCGCGCCGGATCGCATCGTGACGCTCGCCGCACCGATCGACTTTCGACACGGCGGACGACTCGCTCGCTGGAGTGCACCCGACGTACTCGATCTCGAACGGGTGCTTGCGATTTTCGGCAACGTGCCGGCGACGATGATCGAGGCGGCGTTCACGCTTTTGCGCCCCACCGCACGTTTTGAAGCGGCGCAAAAAGCCGGGAACGACCCCGCGCACGCGGCGCTTGCAACGTGGTCGCGGACGTGGCTCGATCTGCCGGGCGAGGCGGCGCGCACGTGGATCGTCGATCTCTACCGCGAGAACCGGCTTTTCGCGGGGACGCTGACGATCGACGGCACCAGCATACGTTTGCGGGATATTACCGCGCCGCTCTTGGCAATCGGTGCCGATGAGGATCGAATTGCGCCGTCGGCCGCCTGCGCCCCGCTCGTCGATCTCGTTCGCAGCGCCGATCGGCGCTTCGCAAGCGTGCCCGGCGGCCACATCGCGCTCGTCGCGGGCAGCGGCGCGCGTACGGCAACCTGGCCGCTCATCGAGGAATGGGTAGCCGCGCGGAGCACTCCACTCTCTCGATGATCTCCGTTCATTTTCTCGGTACCGGCGGCGCGCGGTTCGTCGTCGCAAAGCAAATCCGCGCCTCAGGCGGCATCTGGCTGCGCTTCGGCGAGACGCAGATTCACCTCGATCCGGGCCCCGGCGCACTCGTACGGGCGCTCTCGGCGATTCCGCCGCGCGAGCCCGCGCAACTCGATGCAATCGTGCTCTCTCACAAACATTTGGACCACGCGGGTGATGTCAACGTGATGGTCGAGGCGATGTCCCAGGGCGGTTGGAAACCGCGCGGCGCGCTCATCGCCCCGCGCGATGCCTTCGAAGGCGAGCCCGTGATTTTTCCCTACGTGCGTCGGTTCGTTCCGCGCGAAGAGTTTCTGGTGGAGCGCGGAGATCCGATCGCCATCAACGATGTCGAACTGCGGACGTCCATCCGCCACGTTCACCCGGTCGAAACGTACGGCATGCACTTTCGCTATGCGGGCAAGACCGTTTCGTACTTGCCGTGTACGCGTTTTTTCCCCGGACTGATCGACGACTATCGCGCGCACGCACCCGACGTGCTGATCCTCAACGTCTTACGTTTTCGCGATACGATGGACGTCGATCATCTTACTTTCGATGACGCGCGCGCACTGATCGAGGGAATTCGGCCGGGCGCCGTCATCATGACGCACTTCGGCACGAAGATGCTCGAACGCGACCCGCGCAAACTCGCACACGCGATCGAAGACGAATTCGGCGTCCGCGCCTATGCCGCATACGATGGCTGGACGTACGACGTTGCTTGAAATCGAAAGCGCCAAACCGGGCGAACTCGATGCGTTCTGGCAGATGCACGATCGCGATTGGCGTTCGGCGCTGTGGGAATTCCGCGTCGTTTGGCACGAGCAAGGTCACGACGTTATCGCCCGCCTCGATGGTGCGATCGTCGGAGCGCTGCGCACGCGCATCGCCGCCTCGCTTGCCCACATCGAAGCACTCATCGTGCTGCCGACCGCGCGGCGTCAAGGCGTGGGGCGCGCCCTCGTGCTGCGCTGCGAGGAAATCGCCAACTACTACAACTGCCACAAGGTCACGCTCGAAGTTTTCCACGAGCGCGACGTCCAACGATTTTTCGAAGCCTGCGGTTATAAGCTCGAGGCCGTCTTACCGCAGCATACTTTTAAACTCGATGTTGCGGTGATGCGAAAGTTCTTACTCTAGCATCCGCGCAAACGCGCTCAGCGCGAGAGCGTACGGAAACCGCGAATCTGCACGGCGCCTGGCCGATGCGGCAAAGGGTGCGGCAGCGGGTGCGACGGTTGCAGTCGCGTCGCTTGCGGGCGCGGGGCGATACGTGCACCGCCCGCGATGCGACGGCGGTTGACGTAGAGCTGGCGCATCGGCTGCCACTCATCGGCAAGGAAACCCCTGGATCCCATCGATCCGTCGTAGAGAAACACGTTGCCGCGCGCGCTCGATACGTTGATCGAGGGTGCGGTCGAACTGCCGAGCGTGACGGCTGTTTCGTTCGGACGTGCTTCGATCGGAACGTTACGACGATCGAACGAGGTGTAGATGTGGCCGTCGATCGTGCGGGCGCCGATCTGACCGTTGCCGGACACGCCGACGGCGACGTTGCCTTCGAGCGAATCGAAGCGCGCGAGACCCGGCTCGAAACTGCCGTTGTCGTACACGATCGAGCCCGCGACGCTCGAAGCTTCGATCTGACGCGCGTGACAATTCTCAAAAAGCATGTTCGCGGCCGCCGTTCGCGCGCGCAGGCGTGTGAAACTGGAGTCGGTGACCGAGACGTGCCCGCGTAGGAGCTGCAGAAACCCCTCGCCGCCCACGTCGCTCAGCGCGATGATCCCGTTGCGAAGCGCGATAAAGAACGTACCACTGCGGTAGTCGTTCATGCGCACGCGGCCGCCATTCGCCCGAATGATGATGAACGCGGTCGAGGCGGGGACGGTGACGGTCATGCTTCCGGAGGTCTGGCGCGTACCGATCTTCACCGCTCCGCGGCTCATGCGTGGAACGCTCGTCACGGGGAAGCTCTCGGGCGCAAGATTGATCGTCGTCTCTCCGAATTGGAGACGCTCCGGATAGACCGGGATATCCAAAAGACCGTTGTCGAACGGGCCATTCAAAATCGCAAAATCTTCCTCGGTTTCGACTTGAACGACCGGCCGATCCCAGGTTTTCACGAGAATATCCGCCTGCTTTGCCTCGATCGAGACGAGCGCTCGGTCGCCAACGTCGTACGTGGTCGTCTGAGCCGCTCCGGCGACCGGAAGTAGCGAGAGGCCGACGGCGAGGGCGATTCGAGCGGCGAGCGGTCGAACCAGCGTAAGAAACCGAGGGAACACGACTCTCATAGTACGATTCGCGCGTTCACTTGTTCATTAACGGTCGATGATCGTTTCGCGCGCCGTCGGTAAAACCACGCGAAAGACCGAACCGCTCTCGGGTCGCGGTGCGGCACTGACCCGGCCGCCATGCACGCGCGCGATGCTGCGAACGATGGCAAGTCCCAAACCCGTGCCCTCGATCGTGCGCGAATGCGAGGCGTCGCTCCGGAAAAAGCGATCGAATAGCTGCTCGGCCACTGCGGGATCGATGCCGACGCCGCTATCGAGCACTTCGACGATTGCTTCGCTCTCCGTTCCGCTCGTCCGCACCACGATCGTGCCCGAGTCGGTGAATTTGATCGCGTTGTCGATCAGATTCGAAAACAGCTGTCGCAGGAGCGAGGCATCGCCGAGGACGACCGAACGCGATCCGGAAATTCCGTCATACGATAAATTCAAGCCTTTGCGTACGGCGCGATCCCGGGCGTGAACGACGACGTCGGCGACTAAGCGCTCCAAGATCAGCGGCTCTTTGGGAATGTCGTCGCCGCTGTCGGCCTTCGCTAGGGTGAGCATGCCGTTGACCATTGCGGCAAGGGACGCGCTCTCGGTGCGAATCGCAGCGAGACTATCGATGCGTACCTCGGGATCGCGATCGCCCCAGCGTTCGAGGAGTTGCGCGTTTGCATTGATCACGGTCAGCGGCGTCTTGAGTTCGTGCGATGCATCGGAGATAAATTGTCGTTCGCGTGCGAAGGCATCTTGCAAACGCGCGAGCATCGCATCGAAGGCGAGCGCCAGTTGGCCGACTTCGTCCGCTCGTCCGCTCCACGCGAGGCGTCGGTCGAGACGATCGGAGCCGATCTCTTTCATCGCCGTCGTGAGTTGCTTGATCGGGTCGATGGCGGCGTTCGCGATAAACGTCGAGACGCCGACGACGACGATCGTCGAGAGCAGCGCGACGAGCACGAGGACGCGCTTCGCGCGCGTGACCAGACTGTTGATGTTATCGAGTCGCTCGGCGATGATCGCGGTGTAATACTGTTGCGATCCCTCGTAGATCGGAACGTCGTACACGAGCAAGTCTGCGCCGCCGATGCGCTCGATGTGATACTGCGCGTCCGCGGCATGTTCGAGTTTGAACGGTGCGGCAAGATTGGATGATTTGCCGCGAATCTCGCCGTCGGGCGTCGTGATCGTTACGTAGGTCGTCGGTCCCGAATAGTAGTTGAGCTGCTGCTGATTGGTCAGCCGCTGATCGATCTCAATCGGAGTAGATGGGAAAAACGAACCACCGACGCGATAGGGATCGACGTCGGTTTGAATGCGATCCGCGATCGTTTTGATTTGCGCTTGGGCTTGATCGAGGAGAATGCGTTGAAAGGCAAACGTGAGTGCGATCGCCGCGATCGCGATAACGACGACGATGAGCGTCGCGTACCATGCGGCGATACGCGTGCGGAGCGAATTGATCGGCTACTCTTTAAGGGCGTATCCGACGCCGCGAACCGTCTGAATCAGTTTATCGTCATGCCCGTCGTCGATCTTGCCGCGCAGATAGCGAATATACACATCGATCAAGTTCGAGTCGCCGAGGAAATCGCTGCCCCAGACGCCATTGAAGAGTTCGTCGCGCGTATGGACTTTGTTGCGATGCAACAACAGATATTCCAGCAGCGCGTACTCTTTTGCGGTGAGGGTGACTTTTTTTCCGGCGCGTTCGACTTCATGTCGGTCGCGATCCATGGTGAGATCTTTTGCCGTAAGCACGTTGACGACGGGATTGCGGTCGCGCAACCGCGCGCGCACGCGCGCCAGCAATTCTTCGATCGAGAACGGTTTGGAAAGATAATCATCGGCGCCCGTATCGAGGCCCGAAACGCGATCCGGAATGCGATCTTTGGCCGTGAGCATGATGACCGGCGTTTGGCTCTTGGTGCGGATGCGTTTGAGCACTTCCAGACCGTCGAGCTTGGGAAGCATCCAGTCCAGGATGATCAAATCGGGCTCTTTGAGCGCTCGTTCTAAACCGGTAAGTCCGTCGCGCGCCGTTTCGACCTCGTAGCCCTCGTGTTTGAGCTCGAGTTCGAGCACGCGGCTGATCTGGACGTCGTCTTCGACGACGAGAATTTTGTACTTCCGCTCGCCGTTGTTCAAAGGGCTCCTTACCGGTTGCGACGCGCCGGGAGCGCGCGCGGAACGGTGAACTGTGAGATCCAGAACGCAGAACTGGCGCCGACCACGATCCAGCCGAGGATGCTCGGTGAGACGGAGCTGACGAGCCGATCCATGAGGGACGCCGCGGCGTTTGCGAGGCGGGCGCTCGAATCGGGAACGGCGGTGAGGACCGCAATCATCAGCCAGACAGCGAGCGCCATGAGCGTGCCGATGAGGCAGACTTCCCACATCTTGAACGGCAGCGCGGGACGATACACCGTCGCCGCGAGGATTCGGCCTCGCAGATCGGCCGGTGGTTCTTCGAGCGGGAGCGCAAAGAGCGCACGTTCGAGAGCAGCGTCGTCCATTATTTCCTCACTTCTGCAACCGAGTCGCTGAGTGCTTTTCGCAACAGCTCCTTGGCCCGGAAAAGATGCGTTTTTACCGTTCCCATCGGGATGTCGAGGATGGTTGCGATCTCATCGTACTGTTTCCCGGAAAGGTGGTAGAGCGTGATGACCGTGCGGTATTTTTCCGGTAAAGCGTCGATTGCGGTGCGTAAGCGCCGGGCCTCGTCTCCCAAAATCGCCAACCCCTCGGGTCCCGCGGTCAAATCCGCAGCGTCGGGGAGTTCGTCATAGCTATAGCGTTTGCGGCGAGCCAGCCGGTCGCAACACGCATGGTAGGCGATCGAGAGAATCCAGGTCGAAAACTTCGCCCCGGTCTTGAACGTGGCAAGGGCCCGAAACGCCTTGAAGAACGCCTCTTGCGTTGCATCCTTGGCTTCTTCCACATCGTGCAAGGTGCGATACGAAAGATGGTAGACCGCGCGTTCGTACCGTTCCACGAGATCCCCGAACGCCTCGCGCCGACCGCCGAGCGTTGCGGCGATCAGCTCGTCGTCGGTGACCATACGTACGAGCGGCGGGAGTTCGGCAAAAGCGACTGCCACGGTATCCGCATGTACGGGCAGGCGAAGCCGATGTTTCGATCCCCGCGACGAAACATGGACCGCAGGCAACCGTACATGGACCACATCCCACCGGGAGGACCCGTTTCCATGCGCACCCTCTCCCCTTCGCCCGCCAGGTTCTGATGCATTTCGATCCAAAACCCCGCCGGCTCATCCTGGCGCTCGCTCTCGTCGAACTCGCGATCGTCGGCACGATGATCACTGCCGTCACCTGGCGTTCCGAGTCGATGACGGCCTCGGCTGCGCCTCTTCCCGAAGGCGGCAGGAAGCCGCTCGCGACTCCGCACCAGGCCGTGAAGGTCGGCGCCGCGCCGCACGTCGAGATCGACGCGCCGGGCTTTGCCGTGGAGATCGAAACGGGCAACGAGCACCGGGTGGTGTTCGACGACGTGAGCCGACAGACGGGCGTCGCGGAAAACGTTGCCATCGAGGGCGGAGATGCGAAACTCGAGCTAAGGGCGTCAAACGGAAAAATCGAATTTACGGGACGTTTGGCGCCAGGAGGCGACTACGCGGTGGAGGGATCGAATGGGAGCGTCAACGTTACGCTGCCGAGCGATTCTGATACGACCGTTACGGCGTCCGCATCGAACGGCTCGGTGCATGCCTCAGGTGGGATCTCGGTGACTGAAGATGGAGACAACACGATTACCAAGTACGGCGATGGGCGCGGAGCGTTGAGCGTGTCGACGTCCAACGGGTCGGTATATCTTTCACGAACGGGCCGGGTGTAGAATGGTCGAGATCTTTGCGATCTTCTTTATCTTCGGCGCGCCGATCATTGCGTTCGTGACGATGCGCGTGCTCGCACATCGCGAGCGAATCGAATTGATCAGACGCGGTTACATCCCGACGGGCGGTTTCGGCAAGCGCGGATTCAAAGGCGGGTTTGCCCCCCCGCCGCCGCCCTGGAACGCGCAAAGCTCCGGACCCATTCCGCCGACGCAAGCTCCGCAGGCCGAGTATTACGATGCGAACTCCGCCCAGCGCGCGCTGCGCACCGGCATCATCTTCACGTGCATCGGCCTTGCGATCTTCATCGGGCTCTCGTTCATCGGCTATCATTCGAGTGGCGGCGCGTTTGGATCGCCCACGATCGAACCCGGTCCGTGGTTGATCGGCGGACTGATCCCGATGTTCATCGGCATCGCCCAGCTCATCATCGCGCTGCTCTCCGGCGCCCGCTTCGGACTGCCGATCTATCCGCCGGGCCAGGCCGACTACGGCGCGCCGCAGCCGCCGCCCAACGTCGCTGACACCTATTACGAGCCGCACCCGCAACCGCGTGCGACCACCTACGAAGAACTCAAACGGCCGACGCCCCCGCCGGATATTCGCTAGACGCGAACGGAAATAATGAAATAGGCCGCGTCGAGCACGCGGCGTTGGCCGCCGCTGAGCATGCCGAAAATCTGGCCGCGCACGTCGGATGCGGCGCGCTGGCCGCGACGTAGAGCCATCAGCAACTGGCGAATGTTCGTCGTTTGATCCTCGGTCAGATTGAGTATCGCGGTGCCGGAAACCGAGGGGACGATGCCCGACCGGTCTTCC
>Ga0209511_1002418_pt1 | contig 15331 bp, 12 predicted proteins | sample SSSSmetaG_FD_184141 | JGI IMG/M metagenome (GOLD analysis project Ga0209511, IMG submission 184141) | Glacier valley bacterial and archeal communities from Borup Fiord, Nunavut, Canada, to study Microbial Dark Matter (Phase II) - ​SSSS... | ecosystem: Environmental > Aquatic > Freshwater > Ice >...
CCCAACACTGGGGTCGGGTTAGCTGGGTCGTAGCGATAGTAGTCGGGCGCAGAGTTAGTGGCGGGCGATTCTAGGCTAAGACCTTTATTGCCCTGTAAAAAGTAGTGGGTTTCTTGTGAGGCTGGCGGCCAACTTTCGGCCTCATGCCATTCTTCCACTCCCATTACAAAATAACGCACCGCTTTTTGACGCAAGCGACTCTTATCGCCCTTTAGCTGGGCATCGAACCAACTTATACCCTCTTTTAGACCCTCCAAAAAATTGCCGGGACTGACATGAAACCAGGGGCCAAGCGTTAGATAGGGAGGATTTCCGGCCTCCTTGAGAGTCTGGTAATCATATAATAACTGCCGTAGCATGAAATCATACCAGCCGCTCACTAGATGTACTGGCACATTTATTTGAGGCACTCGCCCACTATCATCACTTTGTTGCCAATAAGGAATGTTAGGGCGCGGATTTTCGAGCCACTCTCGGTAGAACGGAACAGGCTTGCCAATCGCGATTTGGTCAGCCTCAGTAACAGGCAGATGCAGGAAGGCCGGAGCCAGGGCTTTTTCCTCGTTTACTGGGTTCATGTTACGTAGGATTTCCCTGAGCGACCTGGATTCGCTATTGATTATGAGGCGACTCCAGCGTAAAGCCAAATCCAGGTCGAATATTCCATCGGGGTAAGTCACTGAATAGGACTTTGACGAGGTAATGATTGGCATCATAGCCTTAATAAGGGGAGAGTCCGAAACGGCCCATTGCACAAAACCCAGATAACTTGGCCCCCAGGTTCCAACCTGACCGTTAAACCAGGGTTGCTTATTCAGCCATTCCAGCGTGGCCTGACCATCGGCCCGTTCATACTTGCGCGGCTCAAACTTGCCTTCGGAGTCATAACGGCCTCGGGTGGTTTGCACTACCACGTTATAGCCACGCTCGGCAAAACGTTGAGCAATCAGCATCCACAACACCGCCAGGTGGAAGGGGGCATCCAGACCGCGCCCATAAGGGGTACGAATTAGTATCGTTGGAAATTTCTGTCCCTTCGCCCCTTTAGGAGCATAATGGTCGGTCATCAGCTTAATGCTATCTGCTGTCGAGATAGGAATATTGCGCTTGACCCTAACCCCGTTCAGGACGGGCGGCAAACCCAAACGTTGGGCTAAAATTTGTCGCCGCAGCAGGTATAAACCAAACCCCGCCAGACCGACACTTCCTGCTAAACCGATACCCGCTAGTTTCTTATAATCAGAGGCCATTTTCGACACTATCTCCGTTCTGGGTGTATTATTATTAAAACAAACCTCATTTATTGTAACGATAATATTGTAACCTTAATTATGAAGGAATCAAATAACAAATGGAATTTGTAAGAGCCTACCCACCCGCCAAGCCCACCACAAATCGGGCTATCTGGCTACCTTTTGTGGGAGATAAATTAATTGTTTCGGTGAACGAAGCTGGCGAAAAGCCCACAATGGCCCTGTTAGAGGGGGAAATAGAAGAATTACTGGTAACCTTAGCCCCCCTTAACGAACCCCTTTATCTTGGTACTTTGGCGGGTGTGCCTTGCCTGACCAGTTGGATAAGCCCCGATATAGAACTATCAACAGGCTGGCAACCCAACGGGCTGCGAAACCTGTACGGTAGGTTGGATGAGGCGGCCCACATGTTGGCGGGCTATGCCTATCAGATGGTGGAGTGGCAACGCACCAGCCGCCATTGCTCGGTTTGTAGCAGCCTGACCGAAGCGGTTAGTGGCGATTGGGCTCAACGTTGCACCAACCCGGAATGTGGTTATATGCGTTATCCGCCGCTCAGTCCGGCGGTGCTGGTGCTGATTCATGATGGTGGCAATAAACTGTTATTGACCCATAAAGCGGGTTGGGGTCAGATGTACAGTATTATTGCGGGGTTTGTCGAGCCGGGCGAGTCGCTGGAGGAATGTGTGGTGCGTGAGGTGGAGGAGGAGGTGGGGTTACTGGTAGAAATAGCCGATTTAACTTACTTCGGTAGTCAGCCCTGGCCTTTCCCTCATCAGCTTATGATTGGTTTTATGGCCCGTTGGAATGGCACGGTTGAAATAGGTACACCCCTAAAAATAGACACGCAGGAGTTAGATGATGCGCTCTGGTTTGAGCCAGAAGCCTTGCCCGTTCTGCCGGGTCGTTTGAGCCTATCCCGCCAGTTGATTGAGTCCTGGCTAACCTCGCGCCGCCCAGAGTCGCTTGCTTCGGACGAAGCGAAGGTAGATGGTTAATGCTTAAACCCGAAACGGTGGTCGAAGAAAAAAGTCAGGGGCGGGTTGGCTTAATCGTTATCATTAGCGGACTAACCGCCTTTGGCCCGTTCTGTATGGATATGTATCTGCCGGGACTGCCCTCGCTGGCTCAGGATTTAGGCGGGGAAGCCTGGCAGGTGCAACTAACTCTTACCGCCTGTTTGTTGGGTCTGGCTGGCGGGCAGATTATTGCTGGCCCATTGAGTGACACTTTTGGGCGTCGGCGACCTTTATTGGTTGGCCTGGTTATTTATACTATCGCCTCCCTGATGTGTGCCCTGGCCCCTTCGGTATTGTTGCTTATCTTATTCCGCTTTTTGCAGGGGGCGGCGGGTGCATCGGGCATTGTGATTGCGCGGGCGATAGTGCGCGACCTATACTCTGGCTCAGAGGTGGCCCGTTTCTTTGCCCTGACGATGGCGGTCAACGGATTAGCCCCGATTCTTGCGCCAATCGTAGGTGGGCAGGTGCTTAATTTCACCTCCTGGCGGGGCGTTTTCGTAATATTAACCATGATTGGCCTTGTTTTGCTGGTGAGCGTTGGGCTAGGGCTAAAAGAGACTCTGCCGCTGGAACGTCGCCATAGTGGAGGAGTCACTGAGACCCTCCGCACTTTCCGCCATTTATTAGCTAATCGCGCTTTTGTGGGTTATGCCCTGGCATTAGGTCTAGCTTTTGGCTGTATGTTCGGCTATATTGCCGGGTCGCCTTTTGTGCTAGAAAATATTTATAATGTTTCGCCCCAAGTCTTTAGTTTAATTTTCGCCAGTAACGCTTTTGGGATAATTTTGACCAGCCAGATTAGTTCCCGACTGGTTGAAAAAGTGGGTTCAAGGAAATTGCTGGCTTTTGGGCTGGGTGGTTCGCTAACGGGCGGAGGCTGTCTACTGTTGGCGGTATTAACTAACGTGGGGCTAATCGGGGTACTCCCTTCCTTCTTTTTGATAGTATCCAGCATCGGTTTTGTTGCTCCTAACGCTACCGCTTTGGCCCTCGCTGACCAACGGGGGGTGGCGGGGAGTGCTTCGGCCTTGTTGGGGGTGCTACAATATGTTATTGGAGCATTAATCACCCCTTTGGTGACTATCGGCGGCACTCATACGGCGGTACCAATGGCAATAATTATCGCTATTTTGGGCGTTTCGTCAGTGACGGTTTTTGTAGTTCTTACTTGTAGTAGGGTAGAAGTCAGGCGTTAGGAATTAGGTCAAAAACCCTCACCCTTACCCATAAGCTGGCTTCTCCCTTAGAAAAGGAGAGGGAATTTAAACCTAATACCTAAAAGGAGGAGCGAAAAAGCATGGCTGAGGGGCAAGTGGCGGTGCTGACTGGCTGCGGCAGTGGCATCGGACAGCATCTGGCGAATAGTTTGGTGGCGAAGGGCTTTCGAGTGGTTGCAACTGATATAAATTGTCAGGCGGTGGAGGAAAACGCCCAAAAGATGGATTGGAAGGCCGAGCAGGTCAAAATCCGCCCTTTGGATGTGCGTAACCCGGCGGAGTGGCAGCAAATCATCCAACTTGCGGCGGACACCTGGGGCAAAATAGATATAGTTATGAATATTGCGGGTTATTTGCGCCCCGGTTTTATCCACGAAACGCCCACCGCCCAGGTTGATGCCCATATTGACACCAATACCAAAGGGGTTATACTTGGCACACAGGCCGCCGCCGAATTTATGGTGCGGCAGGGCTACGGTCATATTATTAATATTGCCTCACTGGCGGGAATTGCCCCGGTGCCCGGTTTGTGCCTGTATGTTGCATCCAAGTTTGCGGTGCGGGGCTTTTCGTTAGCGGTGGCCCAGGAGTTGCGACCACACGGAGTCTATGTAACGGCGGTTTGCCCGGATTTGGTGCAGACTCCGATGCTGGACTTGCAGTTATATTATAAGGAGGCGGCTATTTCTTTTTCTGGCTCGAAAGCTTTGACGGTTCAGGATATAGAAAAAGCCGTAATGGGCAAAGTATTAAAACAAAAACCAGTGGAAATTTTGATACCACGCCACCGAGGTTGGCTATCAAAGTTTGCCAATACATTTCCGGGGGTAAGTTTTGCCTGGGGACAGCAACTTGCTAAAAAGGGGTTGGCTCGACAGGCTCAAGAAAGAGAAAAACGAGGTTTATAAAAAAATGTCTATTCAGAAATCTAGAGAAATTAGACCAGTTATTGGGATACCCTGTTTGCGGATGCTCCAGCCGAGCGGTGTTTACCGCCACGCCATTAGCAGCAGCTATATTGAGGCCGTTATTGCGGCGGACGCAGCCCCTTTGCTGATGCCCGCCAGTGCCGATGAAGCGGCTCTTTATTCGGTTTATCGGATGTTAGACGGTTTGCTGCTATCGGGGGGTGACGATGTAAATCCGGCTCTTTATAACGAAGAAATGAACGGCACCGAAGAAATTGACGACCTGCGCGACACTACCGAAATGCTAATTACGCGCTGGGCGATTGAGGATGGCATGCCACTGTTGGGGATTTGCCGGGGACAACAGGTGCTAAACGTGGCTCTGGGAGGTTCGCTCTATCAGGATATTCCTAGCCAGTTACCCGAAAGCCCGCTAAACCATCGCGAAAGTGCCGAACGCCAACAGCGCGATTATATTGCTCACCCGGTTAAACTCAACCCTGATTCCCGGATGGCGGCTATTCTAGGGGCGGACAGTTTTGTAGCTAATACTCTGCATCATCAGTCGGTGAAGGAGGCTGGTCAAGGTTTGAAAGTAGTGGGTATTGCCCCAGATGGCGTGGTAGAAGCTTTGGAAGGTAGCGACCCCACCAAATGGGTTTTCGCGGTGCAGTGTCACCCTGAAGATTTGTGGCGTAAGCAGGAGTGGGCTGGTAAATTGTTCCGGGCTTTTGTGGCTGAAACCCGCCAATACCGGAGCAAGGCTCAGTAGTGAGTTCGCGGCCTTTAGGTATTTTGGATTCGGGGGTGGGGGGGCTTTCGGTACTGACCGAAATCCGCCAACTCCTGCCCCACGAGGATTTAATTTACTTTGCCGATAGTGGCAATTGTCCCTATGGAGTGCGTCCCGCCGCCGAGATTCGCGCCCTGACCGAACGAGTCGCCCGCTTTCTACTGGCGCAGGGAGCAAAAGCCCTGGTGATTGCCTGCAACACCGCCAGCACCGCCTCCGTAGCTTATCTCCGCCAACTTTTCCCGGATGTACCAATAGTGGGGATGGTTCCCGCCGTCAAGCCCGCCGCCGCCGTTAGCCATAATGGGGTGGTGGGAGTTTTGGCGACAGAGGCTACCGGGCAAGCCCCCGCTCTGCTAGAGGTAATTGACCGTTTCGCCAGCGATTTACAGGTGCTAATTTGCACCCCTCCCGGTTTGGTGGAAGCAGTAGAGGCTGGACAGCAGGATAGCCCCGCCACCGCCGCTATTTTGCAAGAATATCTTACCCCGTTAGTTGCACAGGGGGCGGATGCCCTCGTGCTGGGTTGTACCCATTTCCCCTTTTTGCGCTCCACTATCGAGCGGCTATTCGGCGATAAACTACAACTGATTGATAGTGGAGAGGCCGTAGCCCGCCAGACCCGCCGTGTGCTTGAGTCCACTAATCTCATGAATCCTCAGACCCAGCCCGGCAGCCTGAAAATATACACTAGTGGCGACCCTGATCAAGTAGCACAGGTCGTCAGATTGTTGATAAACCTCCCCGAAACTCCTAGCGTTTACTATGCGCCATAACGAATAAATAGTTTACAACTACCCCTCACCCATTTCAGGTTTAAGAGGTGATATTATTAGGTAAAGCCTGTTCGCTCGGCGATAAATCACCGAGCTATTTTAACCAAGCCAACTAAAGCTGGCTGGAAAACCCATAATAGCCTTAAAATCGGTTTCTTTAGTCTCTTTCAAGAGGCTTCGTTGCATTAGCACGGCGGCTTTAGTCCCGTGCGAACCTGAATAAGGCCATATTTCCAAATTTATTTCGCTCTTTTTTAGAGTGTTAAAACTAGAATTTTGCCAGCTTAATTGCTTTTTCGGGGCAAGCGGTAACGCAAAGGCCGCAAGGATGGCAATCCTCGCCCCGCACCACAAATGCCTGTTGTCCGCCATGCACAAACAATTTCAGGCGAGAAGGCAGCGATAATGCCTTGCGCTCGTCCCCGCTTAATTTGCGAACCTCAAAAACATTGTAGGGACAAACCGCCTCACAATCCTTTTTAGCCTCACAACGGCTCTGATTTACCATCGGGCGGAGTAGCCCGGCTTCGGGTTTACAATCGGTGGTTGCCATTTTACCTAACCCCCTAGCCCCCTTCCATAAAGTGGAAGGGGGAATAATTTGTACAAATTCAGGGCTGATACGGAGGTCTATCCCTACAAAAATTCGTAATACCGGGCGGTTCGCGAACCGCCCCTACAAATTTCCCCAATTTTAGATATTCAATTTTGTTACCGTACAGAAAAAAGGTTCTAAAGGGAGGAAGTGATTGTCAATGTGGTACACTTTGAATCTAACGCCAATTAGAAAGAGAGAACCACCAATGCGTGACAATCACCGCCGCTTAGAAGGTTGGACTAGCCTAATCCAGTGCTCTGACCGTTGCGATTGAAGTTTATTCAGCTTGGGTCTGGCTTTACTTGAGCATTTTCTTAATCAAGTCTTACCCTTGCCTCTGGCTTTTGTCCCTTTAGAGCTTTTTACTTTTTAAGGTGCTTTTTAGAACTCTTTTTCTGTACGGTAACAAATATTCGATTTTAGATTTTTCCCGACAACAGTTAACTCACCGACCCACCGTAAGGGTTTTGGGGCTGTCCGGGGTTATACCTCTGGCTGGTGGGTTGCTGGATTATCGGTGGATTTTGGAAGCCCCAGCCTGGATTAGGTAAAGCCCCCGCGAAATAGCCCGGTTGTTGGGTCGGATAGGGATAAGGATAGGCATACTGGGGCTGTTGGGTCGGCATTTTGTCGCCATATTGCTGACGGAACTGTAAGTACCGAGCCACATCAACCGTAGTCAATAACCCCACAAAATAGCCTTCGTTATTTAATACTGGCATTGCCACCTGGAATTTCTGACCAGCCTCGGCCAATTTCTTGACCGTTTCTTCCAGGTCGTCTTCAACCCTCGCCACCATTAAATTATTACGTCGTTGCATAACTTGAATAGCGCGGGTACTTTCCCACTCTTGGGGCGGTGTTTGACGAACTTCCTTCTGGCTAACCAACCCGACTAGATAGCCGTTTTCAACCACCGCTACCACGGGATAGCGTTTTGCCAAAAAGAACTCATTGACAATCTGGGATACGGGAGCGTTTGGAAGCAGCACTTCAGGCGGTTGGCTCATTACCTGCCCAACCTGAACTCCTTTTAGCAATTTCTCAGCTACCAGTTGGGATAAGGTTTGGCGGGCGGCTGACCACAGATACCAGCCCATAAAGCCCAGCAACAGACCATCAAACAAATCCCCGCTCACGAAAGCAAACACGCCACCTGCGATAAACAACAGAGAAATACCCTGGCTTAACCCACTGGCAATCCGGGTGCTTTTGACATTATCTTTGGTGACAATCCAGACAATCGCCCGGAATACGCGCCCACCATCTAATGGGAAGGCTGGGATCATATTGAAAACCGCTAGAACCAGATTAGCGAAGCCCAAATAACCTAACGCGATATATAACACTGAAATATCCGAGCCTACTAATGCCCGCAAGCCGAGGAATAAGCCACCTAGTACCGCGCTGGTTAATGGGCCAACCACCGCAATCAAAAATTCTTCGACCCCGGAGCGCGGCTCACGTTTGATATTGCTAACTCCACCCAGGAAAAATAGCCGAATATTATCAACTTCTATCCCGCGTGCTTTAGCCACGAAGGAATGGGCCAGTTCGTGCAATAGTAGACTGGCGAAAAAGACCACCACAATCGCGGCGGCGGTCAGAAATGCTCCGCCACCACTGAGGTCGGCTGATGCTAACATTGGGCTGCTGGTCAAACTCAAGGTGATGAGAGCCGCGATAAAAAACCAGCTTAAATCTATTTCTATGTTAATCCCGCCAATACGGAATAATCTTATACCTTTGAACATTTTTCTACCCTTACCTTTCATTATTAGAAAGGAATAATTGATTGCCCTGGAAAGCCGAAGTCTATACAATAAGCTTTACTTTCCCTGGCAATATATAATACGTTAGCTACATGGTGGAAGTTTGCTTGAATGCATTAGATGATTGTTAGATTTATTTTGCAAAGGGGTAATAATGTGGAAAAACTTGAGGCGGAACAGGTAGTGGCTGAATTGGGCAACGTGGTGGGTTGGAGTATAAACCCAACCAGTGGCGAGATTACCCGACAGTTCAAGTTTGAAAATTTTGTGGGGGCAATGGTCTTCGTCAATAAAGTGGCGAAGATTGCCGAGGAGTTGGGTCATCACCCCGATATTACAATTAATTACAACCGGGTAACTTTAAGTGTGATTACCCACGATGTGGGCGGGCTTACTACAGCCGATTTCACCCTGGCAACCAGAGCCAATGCTTTATAATAAGTGTCCTGGCACCAAAATGCTTCAACTGCAGATTAAAATATGTTCCACCTTTAGCAAAATGATAGTAATCTAGATAATTATCTCAATAATTAGCTTTAGGATTTTACCGCGTAAGGAAAGAAAGTGGGTATGGCTAAGCTCGTGTTCGGAATGAACCAGTCCCTGGACGGCTATGTCGACCATATGGCGTTTGCGCCAAGCCCCACGCTGTTCCGCCACTTCATCGAGGAGGCTCAGCGGCAGGCGGGCAGTGTGTACGGTCGCCAAATGTATGAGGTAATGCGTTACTGGGACGACGATCATCCTGAATGGGATGTAGAGGAACGCGCCTTCGCGACGGCGTGGCGGAACCAGCCGAAATGGGTCGTCTCGCGTTCGTTGAAGTCGGTCGGCCCCAACGCCAGGCTTGTTGAGGATGATCTTGAGGGCGCGATCCGCGAGCTGAAGGCCGAGCGCGACGGGGAGATTGAAGTTGCCGGCCCGGACTTGGCGCAAAGCCTCACCGAACTTGGCCTGATTGATGAGTATCGAATCTACCTGCACCCTGTCGTGCTTGGTCACGGCAAGCCATATTTCGCCGGACCCCGACCGCCGCTCCGCCTTATGGCTACTGAGCGGATTGGCGAGGATGTGATCAGGTTGACCTACGTTCCTGCTTAATCTCGCGACTCGCCGGATGGAAATCGCCGCTGAAGTCTGGTTTTGGGTTGGTCCCCAAGCGACGGGAACGACCCGCTTTAGGCGCGACCCTGCAGGAAATCATTAGAACATCCCTGAAAAGGAGAATAGAAACGTGTCCCAGGAATATATCGAGATTCGGGCCGCCCGCGAAAACAACCTCAAAAATGTCTCTTTACGAATTCCCAAACGTAAACTTACGGTCTTTACAGGCGTATCTGGCTCTGGCAAATCGTCTATTGTTTTCGATACGATTGCCACCGAAGCCCAGCGTCTCTTGAATGAAAATTTCAGTATGTTCGTGCGTAATTTCTTGCCCCGCTTTAGCCAGCCCGATGTTGATGCCATCGAAAACCTGAGTATGGCAGTCGTAGTAGATCAGAAGCGGTTGGGCGGCGGCTCACATTCGACGGTGGGTACGATTACCGACATTGCCCCGGTACTGCGCTTACTCTATTCGCGGATAGGGCAACCGTACATTGGCTATGCTAACATGTTTTCTTTCAACGACCCGCAAGGGATGTGTCCCAACTGCAACGGTATGGGGCGCAAGATCGGCATTACCCCGGAAGCCCTGATTGATAAAACAAAATCGCTGAACGAGGGGGCAGTCATCGCCCCGGGACTAGCCACCCCGGAAAGCGATATTTATGCGCGTTCGGGCTTCTTCGACAACGACAAGAAGATAGCCGATTATACAAAAGAGGAACTAGACTTGCTTCTCTACAGCGAACCGCGCAAACATACGGGTCTGGCGTACAACACCTATGAGGGTTTGATGTACAAGTTTAATCGCAAGTTCGTGGCGCGGGACATTAAAACCCTGTCAGAACGCATCCAGAAAGCAGTAGAACCATATCTGACGCTCGGCCCCTGCCCGCTCTGCAAGGGGGCGCGTCTTAGCCAGGCCGCCCTGGGCAGCAAGATAAACGGGCGCAATATTGCCGAATTGTCCGCAATGGAGGTAGATGAGCTAATCGAAGTGGTTAAGGAAATTAAAGAGTCGGGTGCAGTTCCGGTAATCAAAACCTTAACCGAGCGGTTGCAACACCTGATTGATATTGGCCTCGAATATCTCAGCCTAAACCGAGAAACCAACACTCTCTCCGGGGGCGAGTCCCAACGGGTCAAAATAGTTAAACACTTGAGCAGCAGCTTGACCGATGTAATCTACATTTTTGATGAGCCAAGTGTAGGATTGCATCCCCGTGATGTTCACCGTCTTAACGAACTGCTGGTGAAACTTCGCGACAAGGGCAACACTGTAATCGTTGTTGAACACGAGCCGGAGGTGATTAAAGTAGCCGACTATATTGTGGATGTAGGCCCATATGCCGGGAGCGAGGGTGGCACGATTGTTTATGAAGGCAGTTATGCTGGATTGCTTGAGGCCGATACTTTGACTGGACGATTTATCAGGCAGTCACTACCGCTAAAAGAGGCTTTCCGAATGGCAACAGGCAAACTCCCCATCCGCCACGCTAAACTCAATAATTTGCAGGATGTTAGCTTAGATGTACCGACGGGCGTGCTAACGGTAGTAACGGGGGTGGCTGGTTCTGGCAAAAGCTCATTGATAAATCAGGTATTTTTCCAGCAAAACCCCACCGCGATTATGATTGACCAAAGTGCCGTAGGGGTTTCGACCCGCTCCAATCCTGCCACCTATACCGGGATTATGGATGGCATCCGCAAAGCTTTTGCCACCACCAACGGGGTCAGTCCCTCCCTGTTTAGTTTTAACTCTAAGGGAGCTTGTGAAAATTGTCAGGGGTTAGGGGTTATTTATACTGACCTGGGCTTCCTTAACGATGCCAAATCTCCCTGTGAAAGCTGCGCTGGCAAACGCTTTAAAGACGAAGTGCTAACCTACAAACTTAACGGTAAATCTATCACCGACGTGCTGGAAATGACCGTAAAGCAGGCGGTGACCATTCTTGAGATTAAAGAAATCGCCCCCACCCTACAGGCAATGAGCGACGTAGGACTGGATTATCTGACTCTGGGGCAGCCGCTCAGTACCTTATCAGGCGGGGAGTGCCAGCGTATCAAGCTTGCCAGTGAGCTGCACAAAAAAGGCAGTATTTATGTGATGGACGAGCCAACCACTGGCTTGCATATGTCTGACATCAGCCACTTGCTGGCAATTATGAATCGGCTGGTGGATAGTGGTAATACCGTAATTGCCATCGAACACAACCTGGATGTCATCAAAAACGCCGACTGGATAATAGACATGGGGCCGGAAGGCGGCAACAAGGGTGGCAAAGTGATATTTGAGGGCACTCCAAAGCAACTCCTGCGTGCCACTCAGTCCCTTACCAGTGCCTACTTGAAGCTAAGTCTTTAAACTTAAATCCCCATCACCACTACCGAGAAAGTCCTTTTCAGGGGGCGGTCAAGCTCAATTAGGAACAGGCTTTGCCAGCGACCCAGGTTCATTTGCCCGTCTATCACGGGAATAGTCTCGCCCGTTGAGAGCAAAAGGTGCTGGCAGTGGGAGTGACCGTTGGGGCATTCTTCGGGGGTCATATTGTGGGTACGAATCTCGAAGTTATTATGTCCATAATAGTCGCCTTTGGGGAAAATTCTTTCCAGCCGTTCGCACATATCGGTTAGCAACAGGGGCTCATTCTCGTTAATTTTGATAGCAGCGGTGGTATGTTTGGAAACCACATTGACCGTGCCAAACTGCACCCCCGACTCGGCTACCACCTGTCGTACTAGCTCGGTAATGTCGTTAAAATTAGGCACAGCCGCCCCGGTTTCAATCGTTAGCTGGGTAATATGACAACGATATGTACCCGTCATCGCTTTGGAAGCAACCGCTTCTGAAGCAAAAAGCTCCTCGGTATCCTCAAAAACCCCGTTGGCTTTGCTACTCAAACCTTTACCCGGCTGATATTTCACTGAAAGACTCGATTCTACAGACATATCTCAACTCCATTTCACTTTAAATTATGATACAACTTCAAATTAACGTATGAGACGTTCTTTTGGTTAATCCAAAAAGCGGTTTAACCAATCAGCCGCTCCTCATCATAATCGTCTGACAACTCCCCTTTGGTGGTGAGCAGGGTTAGTTGCTCCACCAATTCCCTGGCTAACTCGTGAAGCATCCCGTATGGGCAGTAAAGCGTTTTGTCGCACCACATTGCGGGCCACTGGTTTGACGGCAAGGTTTGCACTACCTCTTCCAGATAGGCCGTTCCTTGTTTGATAGAGGCCAAAACTCGCGGAAGTATATTAACGGTAGCGGTTGTTTTGCCCTCGCTGGGGAATTGCTGCGGATTGGAATAATACCGCCAGCCATAAAGCAACAACAGCAAAGCGTGGAAGGTTTCATCAGGGTTAGATTTCCCCTTTTCCTCGCCATTACGGGTATGCACAAACCCCCAACCCCCGTTTAGCTTGGATTGGTTAGCCACCAGCCACTCCATCACCCGATTAATCGCGGCATGCCCATCTTCATCTCGCGCAATAACCCCCGAAGCAACCACGTGATAGGTGGCATAGGTTGGACTCATATGCCATTTATCGTGCCAAAAAGTGTGGTTTACAGTTTTACTCTTGATAAAAATCCCAACCTGATTGCGAAGTCGGATAAGTCGGGCTAACTCGGTAGCATAGGAATCCCGAAAACTGGTAGGGGCAAGTAATTCGATAACCGAATTCAGAGCTTGCCAGGCGTGGGCGTTAGTAGTCAGGCTAGGGGTCATTTCATAGGGATAGGTAAAGAAATAACCCTTTTTCTCGTTGTAAAAACCCTGTAAAGCTTCCACCAGACTCCAGAGTCGGGCGATTTGGCCGGATTTAACCAACTCTTTGGCGGTTAGATGAAGATAAGTGGCAGTGGTGTCGGCATCTTCCGCGAAAAAAGCTCCCGCCCCGAAACCCCGTCTGACCAGTTCCGCCGTTCCTACTGTTGCTACCCCGTCCCGACTCCAGCTTCGATTATTACTCCGACTCTGCATCTGCTTTACATAATATTTATACCAGATTTCCAGAAAATAATTTACCGGGTAGGTTACGGGCCACCCTACCTGCTGACTTTGCCCCCAGCTTCGGCTTGTTACCATTGACTGGTCAAGATAAGCCACCATATTTGTGCAGTTTTCCGGGCTTAAATGCTCCCAGGCATATTGCAAAGTGAAGGCCGTAGCACTTGGTGAATTGCCCACGCTACCGTTAGGCGCAACCACCACACTAAATTGATGGGCGGGCGGGTTACTTAATTTCCCGGTAAACTCAATAGCATGGCTCAGGGTTGAACCAACCTCAAAAATTAGCTCCTGGGGCACAAGCCCTAACTTGGCCTTCGCTTTCCTGGTTAAGGCATCTTCAACTTCAGCTTCCTCGCAGGAATTTGCCGATGTGCCAACCGCCAGCCCCAGCCCCACTAATTCTTCTTTCAGGGCGGTTACCAGTAACTCGATTCCGGCCAAATCAGCCTGGTCGTCGCGCTCCGGGTTATACTCACCCTGTTGCTGAAGCCAGGATATAGCTAAGCGCATACTCTGGACATAACTGGCAGGGTATTGACCTTCCCAACGAAACTGATTATAGGCAAAGGCCGTTAGAGCAGCTAAGGTATTGAGTAAGCGGTCTCCAGGGCTGTGCGCCTGACTTCCCCAACTACCATCGGAATGTTGCTGACGCACAAGATTATCCAGCAATATATTTAGCTGTTTCGTGCCGTTATTGGCTGTTTTATCATCGGGGGCAAGTTGCTTTAATCCCGCCAGAGCTACCAGTGGTAACTTGGAAACCCAGGCCAGCTCATAAGGTGAGGCGGATACCATAAAAATTGTATTTCCAGCCATATAGAACTCCCGTATGAAGTATAAGAGCGTACCGCAGATAGGAGTCTGGAATATATAACCCAATCACCTGTGTCTGGGTACGCTCTTAATGCTGTTTACTTATTTTTTACAAACCGAAGCCAACCACTGACTCACTAAGAGTTTAGGTTTTAACAGCATTGTTTGTTTAGGGCAAAAATTGTTGTTAAGGTTTTACTTTTGCTACCAGTTTAACAGTCAAGCTAAATTCCAGACAAATTCAAGAAGCTTGTTGGCTAAGGATGGTGAAGAGTCCAGGCAAAACCCTGAAGAATCCGTGAGTTATACAACCGGGGTAAAAAAGCTGCTAGGACGAAGTAGGAAGGCTAAGTTGAGTTGAAGTTATACGGTTATTTGAACGCTGCAAACCCTACGGCAATATCTTTTTTAACTATTATGGTGGGCAACCTGCCCGTTGTAATGGTTGGCAATCAGTTTTAGACTGCCAATTGCTATTTATTTAATTATAGCATTCACATTATTTCGCGTTCTGTGAAATCGGGTTAAAAAGAAAACTTTCGGTTTATTTTGCGTTATTATTGCATATAGTTTTTACTTAGTCAAATCCTGAAATTTTCTGATTTCTTTTCTATTTGAATAATCATGTCACATTTTTGTTAAAAAAAGATAAAAATACGAGGCAATGATATTAAAATTTTATTAAAATTAATCCTTAAAGTAGGTTGGTTTAAAAATAGGGCTTGGTTAGAGGTTCATCTATTATTGTGATTAGGGATTTCATAAGAGATCCAATAGGTGGGGCGCGCACTAGCCAGAAGGAAAATTGAACCGCCAAGAACGCTAAGTAATTTTATATTTTGGTGTCTTTATAATTTGTTTCCTATTTTTAGAGGAGTAAATTACATCCAGGGCAGATTTTGGTCCTAGTGCACAACCACAGGAGATATTGTGCAAAGGGAGAGTTATCCACCCTCTCCATTTCTAAGGGAGAAGCCAGCTTACGGGTAGGGTGAGGGTTTGCACACTGCAAAATAGGTCTCTTGGAACTGCACTAGCGGTGGAGGCTCGACT
>Ga0209511_1002423_pt1 | contig 15307 bp, 9 predicted proteins | sample SSSSmetaG_FD_184141 | JGI IMG/M metagenome (GOLD analysis project Ga0209511, IMG submission 184141) | Glacier valley bacterial and archeal communities from Borup Fiord, Nunavut, Canada, to study Microbial Dark Matter (Phase II) - ​SSSS... | ecosystem: Environmental > Aquatic > Freshwater > Ice >...
CATGCTGAACCAGCGGTGACCACTGCGATCGATCGCCACGGCATATGGTACGCCGGTTGCATCGCGCACTTTTTTGGCGGCAGTGACCCAATCTTCCCATGTCGCTTTAGCGCTAGTATCGCTCGGAATTGGTACGCCCGCTTTTTTGAAGAGCGACACATTCACGAACGGCCCGCTTGACGAAATATCCAACGGGTAACCCGTCAAGCCGCCGAGCACATCGAAATCCGATGGCGAATAGGCGGCGCGGAGCGCTTTAGCATCGCTGACAAAGGGCGTCAAGTCGAGCGTTTTGCCATAATAAAGCTGCGGCGCGGTTTCGCGTGCCAGATCGGGGCCTTGATCGACGGTCACTTGTGCCGAAAGCGTTGTGTGCAAATCTTTGAAGGCGACCGTATCGATCACCACTTTGATGTCCGGGTTCTGCGCTTCAAACTGATCGAGCAAGGAGCGCAAGACCTGACCTTCTACGCCATCGTTATACCAGGTAAAATGAAGCTCGACGCTGTTCTGTGCGGCGCGCGCGTTGGGCGCACCAAAGACGCTCACTGCCAGCAAAACGAGCGTGGCAAGGATCGTCAGCAATTTCTTCTTTTTCAACATAAAATCTTCCTTTGGGCAAACACGCGCTAAACTGTGGGTGGACTGGCTCTGACTTTTACAACAAGAAGGCGCGCCGTTGCAGCGCTATAGTCTAAACGGGATAACACCATCACGCGTGAAAAGATGCACAGATCAACGCTCCGTATTTACCTGACGCTCATCTTGCTGGTATCCATCAGTGCGCCGAGTCCGCTCAAAAGTCGCGCTGCCAATGATTCGACGCTCGCGACTTTCGCCCGTACCCATACGGTCACCATGACTTACGTAGACGAAGGTACGTACCCCGGTCGCCAAACAAACGCGAAAGTGGCGTTCAAAGCGCTGCAAACTTTCTTTGATAAAACGCCGATGCAGCGCGGTACGCCGTACTCATTCATCAACGACGTGCTGCACAACACGCTCACGAACGAACAAGGCTACATCGGGACGCCCAATGGCTTTGGCTATGGCACCAGCGGCGCGGCCTCACTGCTCAATAACCTGATCGTGAACACTGCTTTTTGGGATACGGACGGCATCGAGAAGCCGCTGCTGCAAAAGGTGCGCGCGGCAGTGCTGCGCGGCGATCGCAGCTACAGCGTGTATGGCGTCAACATTACGGTCGATTCATCCGGCAAGAACGCGCAAGATTTTGTGTGGCAGCTCAACCCCACGTATCAGGGCACGCCGCCCACGCTCACCATCGTTTTTGATGCGAGTGCCGCTACCGTTTCCATGACCGCCAATTATTTCGATCAAAGTGCACCACCTTCGCGTACGCTGTCATTTCACGACAAAGCGCTGATCTTAGCGAACAACCTGCACGCGATTATTGGTGAGCGGCGCTTGGGCGTGACGGTCATTCCGGTGAGCAGCCCTGCCGATGAAGTGGATGTCAACGCCGATTTGCAGAACCCGATCGCATCAGCCTGGAAAGGCGGCGGCACGCTCTATTTTTTTGAGAACATCGATCCGGCAATCTGGACGAGCATTCCGGTGCGCTACTGGAATTTGCGCAGCGTAGGGCGCGTCCCGCTGGAGTATCAAAAACTCTGGCTGCAAAACAACCAGATTTTGCGTTGGGTGTACGTCATGGCCGTGTTCAGTGGTAATCATGAGGCGGGCAACGTGCTCGAATACGTGTATACGCACTCCAAGTGGCATTCCTCAGCCAACGCGATCACTGCGTTCAACGAGTGGAGTCAACAGGAGGCAGGCGTCAGCGCAGCATCGGGTTTGCATCGCTGGCAGGCGGGCGGCACCTGGGCCGTCGGCGTGATCGATCATAAGCGCGACAATCACACGATCACGGTAGGCGACAAGCAAATTCCGTACGACAACACCTATTCGGCGCACGATCTGGCGCTGTACTATTTGCGGCTGGCAACCGTTGGCAAGCAGCGCGGCTATTATGATACCGTTTCGGAACTGCTCAGCACGCGCACTGACATTCTGAGTATGCTCAAAAGCTATTCGTCAGACACCGGAATTCAAGCCGCCAGCAAGATCGGCTATTTTGCGCCGGACAGCCCCGACAGCCTGGGGCACGATGTGAACAATGATGGCGGCCTGCTCACCCTGCCGGATGGCGAGCAATACGTCGTCACGGCGATGGCGTTTGATGCGGTCGATATTCAGGGTAACGTGGTGAGCGCCGTCAGCCGCGCGTTGATCAATACCTATCAGATCGCACCCGCTAAATAGCCCTCACGCTAACTGCAACGCATTACACCTGATTCAATGTTTCTGAGCGCTGATTTTACAACGATTGGCATCAAGAAAGTGTCAAAACCGGATAAGTATTGTCCTGGCCAGAGCTGACACCTATGATGCGGGCAATCTTTATGCTTTCTTTACGTGCAACAAGCATTTCTTTATACCTTCTTTATGCGTTTGGGTGTCTCATAGGGATGCTTAAGGAGAAAAGCTATGGCCGATATTGCGTTTGTGATCGTGATTCTCGTGTTCTTCGCCCTGTCGTGGGGACTGGCACAAGCCTGTGATCGTTTGTAGTGTGATCCATTTGTGAGTGAAAGCAATGAGGGAGGGGAAATGACGTTTCTGTACATCGTAGGCGGGCTGCTTGCGTTAGCCTTGCTAGGGTATTTGATCGTGGCGCTGCTCAGACCGGAGATTTTCTAAACTATGACGCTCAATGGCATTCTGCAAATTGCGTTGTACCTGGTGCTGCTGGTGCTCATTACTAAGCCGCTCGGCTGGTATATGGCGCGCGTGTATCAGGATGAACCGGTCGTGCTGAACCGCGTGTTGAAGCCGATCGAAAAGCTGTTCTATGCGCTGTGCGGCACCAGCGAATCGGACGAGATGAACTGGAAAACTTATGCGCTCGCCGTGTTGATTTTCAACGGACTCGGCGTGGTCGTGCTGTATATCTTGCAGCGCATTCAAGGCTCACTGCCACTCAATCCGCAGGGTTTTGCCGGATTGACGCCGCCTTTGTCGTTCAATACGGCGGTCAGTTTCGTGACCAACACGAACTGGCAAGCGTATGGTGGCGAAACTACCATGAGCTATCTGACCCAAATGCTCGGTTTAGCGGTGCAAAACTTCATGTCAGCGGCGACGGGTATGGCCGTCCTGGTGGCGCTCATTCGTGGCTTGGCGCGGCACAGCGTACAAACCATCGGCAACTTCTGGGTCGATATGACGCGCAGCACGCTATATATTCTGCTGCCCATGTCGATGGTGCTGGCGGTATTTCTGGTATCGCAAGGCGGCTTGCAAAACTTCAATGCGTACAAAACCGTCAACGTGCTGCAACCCGTAAGTTATACCAGTCCGCTGGACGCGAGCGGCGCAGCCAAGCAAACGACGCTCAATATAACGCAGCAAACGCTCCCGATGGGGCCGGTCGCCTCGCAAATTGCGATCAAGCACCTGGGCACGAACGGCGGCGGTTTCTTCAACGCTAACGCTGCCCACCCGTTTGAAAGCCCTAATCCGCTGACCGATTTTGTATTGGTGCTTGCGGAAACGTGCATCGCTGCCGCTTCAACCTACATGTTCGGCAAGATGGTCAAGGATACGCGGCAAGGTTGGGCGATTCTGGCCGTGATGATGACCTTTTTCGTCATTTTGCAATTTGGCGCGTATGCCGCCGAGTCGGTTCCAAATCCGAAAGTCGCGGCATTGGGCGTCGATGCAGTTGCCAGCGATACGAACCCTGGCGGCAATATGGAAGGTAAAGAAGTCCGGTTGGGCATTGCGCGCTCAACGACGATGGGCGTGGCCTCGACAGTCACCTCAACCGGCGCGGTCAATTCGATGCATGACTCGTGGCTGCCACTCGGCGGATTAGTACCGCTGTTCGGGATGCATCTGGGCGAAACGGTGCTCGGCGGCGTCGGATCGGGATTGTATGGAATGTTGGCTTTCGCGATCGTGTCCGTATTTGTCGCTGGCCTGATGGTCGGGCGTACGCCGGAATATCTGGGCAAAAAGATCGAGGCGTTCGAGATGAAGATGGTGTCTATCGCCATTTTGATCATGCCCTGTATCGTGCTGCTCGGCATGGCGATCGCCGTGCTTGCCAACGACAACGGGACGGCGGGTGTCGCTAACCCCGGCCCGCACGGCTTCAGCGAAATCATGTACGCCTTCACATCGGCGGGCAACAACAACGGCAGCGCCTTCGCTGGAATCAGCGTCAACACGCCGTTTTACAACACTGCGCTCGGCATTGTGATGTTGTTTGGGCGCTTCTGGTTTGCCATTCCAGTATTAGCCTTAGCGGGTGGTCTGGCTCGCAAGAAGCTGGTACCCGCCGGAGCAGGCACACTGCCCACGCATACCACCCTGTTTGTGGTCATGCTGATTGGCGTCGTGTTCATCGTAGGCGCGCTGTCGTTCATTCCAGTATTGGCGCTTGGTCCATTGGTCGAGCATATCAAGCTGTTCTTCAGTCCGTAACGGCTAATAGGGTATAGGAAAAAACAATGACAATTCAAAAGGTCAAAGCACGGCCTTTGTTTGAGCCAACTATCTTGCGGCGCGCCATTGTCGACTCGTTCGTGAAACTTGACCCACGCCATCAGGCGCGCAATCCGGTCATGTTTTGCGTCGAAGTTGGCAGCGTGCTCACCACGGTATTGGCAGTTCAGGCTGTAATCACCGGCAAAGGCGAAGCGCCCACCGGATTTATCGTTTGGATCACGCTGTGGCTATGGTTCACAGTGTTATTCGCCAACTTTGCAGAAGCGATGGCTGAAGGGCGCGGCAAAGCGCAAGCCGATTCGCTGCGCAAAGCACGCCGCGATGTGAGCGCTAAAAAGCTGAGCAAACCGCAGCGCGGCTCACCCGTCACGGCAGTCAGCGCGGCCACCTTGCGCAAAGGTGATCTGGTACTAGTCGAAGCGGGCGATCAAATCCCCGGCGATGGGACGATTTTAGAAGGCGTTGCCTCGGTTGATGAAAGCGCGATCACAGGCGAAAGCGCCCCGGTCATTCGCGAAAGCGGCGGCGATCGCAGCGCAGTCACGGGCGGCACGCGCATCTTGTCGGATTGGCTGATCATCGAAATTTCGGCCAACCCCGGCGAGTCGTTTCTCGATCGCATGATCGCGATGGTGGAAGGCGCTAAGCGTCAAAAGACGCCTAACGAAATCGCGCTGGCAATTTTGCTCGCCGCACTGACGATCATCTTTTTGCTGACCACTGCAACGCTGCTGCCGTTCTCACTGTTCAGCGTCAACGCGGCAGGGCAAGGCACGGCCATCACGGTGACCGTATTGGTCGCGCTGTTGGTGTGCTTGATCCCGACGACCATCGGCGGCTTGCTGTCGGCCATTGGTATCGCGGGCATGGATCGCATGATTCAGGCCAACGTGATCGCCGTGTCCGGGCGTGCGGTTGAGGCAGCGGGCGACGTGGACGTGCTTCTGCTAGATAAGACGGGCACGATCACGCTCGGCAACCGTCAGGCGACGGCATTTTTTCCGGCGGAAGGCGTGGACGAACGCGCGCTCGCGGACGCCGCGCAAATTTCATCCCTGGCGGATGAAACGCCCGAAGGTCGCAGCATTGTCGTGCTGGCGAAAGAAAAGTACGGCATTCGTGAACGCGATGTACAAAGCCTCGGTGCAACGTTCATTCCTTTCACGGCGCAGACGCGCATGAGCGGCGTTGACATGGTCGGGCATCAAATCCGCAAAGGCGCATCGGATGCAGTAGCCGCCTTCATCGATCAGCAGGGCGGCACGTTTCCGCCAAAAGTGCGCGAAACAGTCGATATGATCGCCAAACAAGGCGCGACGCCGTTAGTCGTGTCCGACAATAAAAACGTGTTAGGCGTGATCCAGTTGAAGGACATCGTGAAGGGCGGCATCAAAGAGCGCTTCAACGAACTGCGCCGGATGGGGATCAAGACGATCATGATCACGGGCGACAACCCACTGACCGCCGCTGCGATTGCCGCTGAAGCTGGCGTTGACGACTTTTTGGCGCAGGCCACCCCCGAAACCAAGCTCAAATTGATTCGCGATACGCAAGCGGGCGGGCGGTTGGTTGCCATGACGGGTGACGGCACGAACGATGCTCCGGCGTTGGCGCAAGCAGACGTAGCGGTTGCCATGAACACCGGCACGCAAGCCGCCAAAGAAGCGGGTAACATGGTCGATCTGGATTCAAATCCAACCAAACTGATCGAGATAGTCGAGATCGGCAAACAGTTACTTATGACGCGCGGCGCACTGACTACATTCAGCATCGCCAATGACGTGTCGAAATACTTTGCGATCATCCCGGCGGCGTTTGCGAGCACCTACCCGGAACTGCTGCGGCTCAACATCATGGCCTTGAACCCTAACACGGCTGTTTTATCCGCAGTGATCTTCAACGCCTTGATCATCATTGCCCTGATCCCACTCGCGCTGCGAGGCGTTAGTTATCGTGCAGTCGGTGCTTCGATACTCTTGCGTGACAACCTCCTGATCTATGGGTTGGGCGGCATTATTGCGCCATTCATCGGGATCAAGGTCATCGATGTCATTTTGTCCGCGCTGCATGTGTTGTAGGTAAAGGAATCAAATTGTGATGCTAAAGCAATTACGTGCAGCAGTCGTCGCTTTCGTGCTGCTTTCGGTACTCACCGGGTTGGCCTATCCAGCACTGATCACGGGGATCGCGCAAGTCGTGTTCCCGAAACAGGCGAATGGCAGTCTGATCATGCAAAATGGGCAGGCGATCGGCTCAGAATTGATCGGACAGTCGTTCAGTGATCCGAAGTATTTCTGGGGGCGTCCGTCGGCCATTTCGGTCGCTGTCACCATGCCCGATGGCAGTTCAAGTTCGTACAGTGCGCCGTATTCGCCGTTCTACAGCGATCCGAATGGCAACACGACCGGCTCAGCAGGATCGAACCTGGGGCCACTCAACCCGGCGTTGATCGCATCCGGCAAAGACAAGGATGCCAACGGTACGCCAATTCCTGAAGGCAATGTGCAGTCAGCAATCGATGCCTTGCACGCCGCCGATCCAGAAAATACCGCGCTGATTCCTGTCGATCTGGTGACCGCCTCAGCGAGCGGCCTCGACCCGGACATCAGCCCGGCAGGTGCCAAATACCAGGTACATCGCGTGGCAAAAGCGCGTGGCCTGGCCGATAGCGTCGTGCAAACGGTGGTCGATCAACACACGACGGGTCGTTCATTACTCGTTTTGGGCGAGCCGCATGTCAATGTGCTCGAACTGAACATTGCGCTGGATGCAGTGCCCGGCCAAAATCCGCCGCCGGCAGCAACCGCCGCCGCCACCATCGCTGCTACTGCGGCTGCCACGCTGAACGCGACTGTCGTAGCAACGTCGAGCGCGGCTACTGTGAATGTGACTACCGCAGCCACTATGAATGCTGCTATCGTTGCAACGCCGAGCGCGACAACAGCCACTACTACGCAATCAACCGCCGCTTTCTAGTCACTCCAAGCGCTAATCCCTCTGACTTTGATGCCAGGGGATTAGCTGCAATTCAAATGCCCCGTATTCTTATCTTCTGTATATGTTCTGTCCCTTTAGGGCAGGGCATCTGTTAGAAACGTATCAGACTCCTCAAAAGACTATTGACGATATATCGTTATCGTATTATGATGAACACATCACGATATATCACTAAGATATATCAGTAAAGAGGATAACGATGTTCAATTCACATTTCAAAACGCAGTTCAATTCACATTTTCCGGGCTTCGAGCATTTCGGGCGTGAGTTTCGGCATGGCGGCCCGTTCGGTGGCGGCGGCCCCGGACCCTTCGGCGGTGGTGGCGGTGGTCCATTTGGCGAGCGTCGCCGTCAACGGCGCGGCGATGTCAAGTTCGTACTGTTGGAGCTGGTCAATGAGCAGCCCCGGCATGGTTACGAATTGATCAAAGCGCTGGAAGAGCGGTCGGCAGGCTTCTATCGGCCAAGTCCGGGACTGGTATACCCGACGCTGCAACTGTTGGAAGACGAAGGCAGCGTCACCAGTCAGATGACCGATGATAAGCGCATCTACACGATCACCGAAGCTGGCAAGCGTATCCTGAACGAGCGCGCCGAAGGACAACCGGATCAGCACGAAGGTGGCAAGCGCCCCAAGGGTGAAAAGGGTGACCGAGGCGGACGGGGCGGCCCGTGGCAAGATGGCCCCAAGGGTGGCAATATGGGTCACCTGCATGAATTACGGCGCAGCGCCATGGCCTTATCCGAGAGCGTTATGCAAGCTGCGCGCTATGGCACACCAGAGCAAGCTGAAGCCGTGCAAGCACTGCTGATCAAAGCGAACCAGGACGTTCACGCAATTTTGGCACAGGACAGCGCGTCTACCAGTGATGCGCCGGGCAAGATCACAAAAGTCTAGACGAGCGCAACCCTAAAGCGCTATACGAACCGATGTTATCAGGGCGGGCGCGCCACTTCCCACGCCAGGTGATTGATCTCTGGCAAAATCAGCTTTTCAAGCGCGAGGCGTACCGCATTTGGTGAGCCGGGCGTCGAAAAAATGACCTTGCCGCGATACGTACCTGCTGTGGCACGGCTGAGCATGGCCGCCGCGCCCACTTCCTGATAGCTGAGCATTCGGAATAGCTCGCCAAAGCCGGGCAGCGTCTTTTCCAACATTCGCGCGATCACGTCGAACGTCGTATCGCGCGGTGCGATTCCAGTGCCGCCATTGAACAGGATCAACTGTACAGCAGGCAATGCCGCCATCTCGTGCAAAGCCGCCGCCACCTGATCTGGCTCGTCTTTGATGATCCGGTAGCCTGCGATGCTGTGCCCTAAACCTGTCAACGTTTCGCGCAGGTAAATGCCATTTTGATCGGTTTCCGGCGTGCGGGTATCGCTCACCGTCACGATCGCTACCGTAACTGGCCCTCTGCCCGCCTTTGCGCGATGATCGTCAGCGCCCATAAACGATTTGCCTATCTGTTCTTGGTGGCCGTCGGCGGAAACAGCGGACGGATAGCCGTTGCTCCAATGGACGGACGGTTGCCACCACTCGCGGGTGACGTGGATGTTGGCGCAAAGCCCGGCGGTTGCAGCGTTGGGAAATTGCCGAATACCGAAGTGGGGGCGAGAGTCGGCGCGACAGGCTGCGGCGCAGCGGCGTTATTCACAGTGACCGCCACCGTTTTAAGCGCCGAATGTCCAGCATTATCGAACGCTCGCACGCGCAAAAGGTATTGACCATCCGGTACGTTGCTGGTATCCCAACCGCCCAAAAAGGCGCTGTCGTTGCCAGTTGGGGATTGCGAACGGATCGGCGCAGCGAGCGATGCAATAGCGTTCGGATTAGCAGCCTGCGCCAGCTCCAGCCGATATTCCTTGAAGTTGCTGATGTTGTTGACTGCGCCCGAAATCTGGATCAAGCCGTTGATCGTTTGGTTCGGCGCGGGTGAGGCGATCACCATGTGCGGCTTGGGCGTATTGGCGTCGCACTGCTGAGTCGGCGGCGTGGTAATGGGGAGCGTCAACCCTTGCGCTTGCGCCCACTGCTGACCCGTTGCGTTATTGTTGAGCCAGTCAATCGCAGCGTTATCATTGATCTTCAAAAACACCTGCTGAGTCGTGAAATCCGGGCAGTTGCCATTCGCAATAAAGCCCGTGAACTGATCGACCGTCAGCGTTTGCAAAATGCTCGTGATCGGTGGCGGCGGTTGTGATGCGATGAATACTTCCTGGCGGCGATTTTGGCACTGCGGAAAGTCAGCCGTGCCAAAGTCAGCGCAGATCGTCGTCTGTCCGACGTTACCAGGTACCGGGAAATTCACGACCGGCTTACCGTTGGTGGCAGCGGTCATGACGTCATTCCAGATCGGACCCGCGCCTGTGACGCCCTGTACATTGATCATCGGCGTATTATCAGCGTTGCCAACCCACACGCCGACCACAATATCGTTGGCGGTATAGCCCATCGTCCAGTTATCGCGGAAGTCGTTGGTTGTGCCCGTTTTGGCGGCTGCCGGGTGACCGTTCGTCAGATGCAAAGCGCTGTTCGTGCCGAACTCCGGGGCGCGCGCGATGTTATCCGATAAAATGCTGGTCAACAGATACACAATACCCGGATCGGCCACCTGCGAAGTGCCGATCAAGTGATCCTTGGCATCGTATACCACCTGCACAACGCCATTGTTCGACTTGGTAATCTTACTGATCGCGAAGAATCCATCCAACCGCTTGCCCTGATCGGCGAGCATCGAATAGCCACGCACCAAATCGATCATGCGGACTTCCGCGCCGCCTAATGCAGTACCTAATCCGGCTGCTTCCGGCTGCGTTTGCGGAAACTTGATCCCAGCCTGATCGGCCACCACTTTGAAGCGCTCGATCGTATCGTATTGCAGCGCCTTGACTGCTGGCACATTGAACGAGTTTGCCAGCGATGTACGCATCGTTTGTGGGCCGTGGAACCTCTGATCATAGTTGGGCGGACAATAATTGTTGTTGTCGCCAAAACAGCTTGGCACATCCCAGAAGATAGTCGCTGGTGTCATGTAAGAGCCGTCGGCAGCAGGTTCGAGTCCGGTCAGGTACACAAACGGCTTGATCGACGATCCGGGCTGGCGCGGCGCAAGCGTGATATTCACCTGACCGCTGATACTGGCATCGTTGAAGTTGGCGCTGCCTACCATCGCCAGGATCGCGCCGTCCGAGGGGCGTACCGCCAGGACTGCGCCATTCGTGACGTGCCGTGAAGCGAGTTCGCCAATATGCTGCACCACCGATTTTTCGGCGGCGGCTTGCAAGGCTGGATCGAGCGTGGTGTATACAGTGAAGCCCGCTTTATAAATGGCGTCCGCGCCGTAGGTATCTTCCAACTGCTGCAACACGTAATTGACAAAATGCGGGTGCGTATAGTTATTGTTGGGGGGTTGATAATTGGCCGTCTTGACTAAGGACACTTGCACAACCGAGGCGTCAATCGTCGCTTGCGTGATGCACAGCGGCGTATGACCGGTCGTCGGATCGTTGATCGGTAAACAGCCCGTAGCAACCATGCGCTGCACGACTTCATCCATGCGTCCGAACGCGGCTTCGCGATTTTGTACCGGATCATACTTGGCAGGTGCTTGTGGAAGTCCGGCTAACAGTGCAGATTCGGCCAGATTCAAATCTTTGGCGCGCTTGTGGAAGTATGACTCCGCAGCGGCTTCGATTCCATAACTGAAGTTGCCGTACGGAATCTGGTTGAGGTACATCTCCAAAATCTGTTCTTTGGTATAACGGCGGCTGATCTCGGCGGCGACCACAATTTCGATCAACTTACGCTGAACGCCCGTATTCGCTACCGTATTCGGATCGAACACCAGCGCGCGCGCCAACTGCTGCGTAATGGTACTCGCGCCCGATACTGTGCCACGCGCCGCGATGTTCTGGATGGCCGCGCGAGCAATTCCCACAATATCGAAGCCCGCATTTTCATAATAACGCTGATCTTCAGTCGAAACGGTTGCGTGCTGTAAATAAGGCGAAATATCCGCCAGTGAGACGCGCACACGTCGCCCACCGTTCGGATCATTGATTTCAGCGAGCACGCTGCCACCGCCGTCCAGAATGCGTGTCGTTTGGAAGCCGCTATTGGCAGTCGTTGTCAGGTCAGCGATCGCCTTATCGTAGGTCTGCGCCTGTGAATAATAGAAGGCGACCGCGCCGATGACCACGACGAGCGTACCGATCAGTGCCAGAAAGACCGCGACCAACGCGGCGCGCACCACGCAACCCGTCAGGCGTGTACGATTGGACGCCAGCTGAGTCGGGCGTTCGCCATAATTGGGCTGGCCGTCCGCTGAGATCGATTGACCCGCGTTCGCTGCTGGCTGACCGTAATTGGGCGCTGGTGACGGAATTGCGGGGCTGTCGGCGGGCACATACGTTGCGCCGCGCACCGTCGCATTGGGCTGCGTCATGCCGAGCGTATCCTGATTATCGGTGACAGGGCGCATCGGCACTGTTCGCTGATCATCGATTGCGGACGCATTACCCAGGTACGGCGCGCCGCGATTGACCATGGTTGCGCCCAAATCCTGAATAGGTACGCGCTGCGGAAGCGGCATCCCGTATTCATCTAGCGGGATAGTAGCTGTAAGCGGCATTGGGTTTGCGGTGATCGGCTGATCGACGGTCATCGTTTGCGACGCGTTAGGCGGTACGGCGCTGGCGGGTTCGGGCTGGCGACCGGACGGAGTAGCTTGCAACCAGTCTTTGCCGTTGTATTTATACCAACGGTCGCTCTCCATGCCGATCATCCACCAGTTACCGCCGTCATCAAGGATCATCAGCTTGCGCAGTTCGGCACGCAGTTGATCACCGGTGAGGCTGCCTGCCGTATATTTGCGGCGCAGCACCTGCACCGATTGTTCAACATCGCCAAACTTCTGAGTGAGCGATTCGTCCGGTGCAGGCGCGGCTGGCATGGATGATGCCGCATTAACGCTGGCTGCATTTTGTGGAATAGCACTGGATGCGTTGGCTGGCGTTGGACGCAGCGCGGGTGATGAGCTGGCGGCGGGATTATTAAATGGGTTATTGTTCGTCATATTATTCGCTATTGGAGGAATTGCGAGCGATTCGAGCACGGGTTGAGCAGCAGATGCAGCGCTGGTAACGCCAGGGTCACGCGGCGCGTTTGCTGCCACAAAGCCAACGCCTGGCACATAATTATTATAATCAATTTCGTTGGACAGCGCCGCGCCCGGCACCTCGGCGGCTGCCGCGATAGGGGGCGGCTCAGCTTGCGTGACGTCTGGTTCGGCAGCCACAAGCGGATCGGCTTGCACAGCGATCGGTTCAGCCGCTACCATGGGCGAGGCAACTGGTTCAACGGCAGCCATTTCCACAACGGGCGTTTCAAGGATCGGAACTTCAACGCGCGGCTGATCAGCAGATCGGGCGGGAGTCGGCACATGCGCGCCTGCTGGTACATACCAGCCACCTGTTTGCTGCGGCGTTTGATTGCTGATCATCGCCGGGCCATCGGGCACCGTGGAACTTGCGCGCGTATTGGGCGCTGTGGATGCACTCGCGGGGACAAACCAACCGTTTGCGGACGGCGTTTTAGTTGATCGGTGACGGTGGCCGGGCTGATCAGACATACAGTTCCTCTAACTTTGCATTCAGACTGAACGGCACGAACATTTGTATCTGGTTGTAATTGTACACTGTTTGGCCTACATAGAAAAGGCGTACAGCAGAGCAATATATGATCATCCTATCTTGATTTCGCGCATGGCGAACGACGCGCACTTTGTCCAATCAACTTCATCCCGCCGTGAGCATTTGAACGCTGACATTATCGAATTCGCAGCGCGCCGACGCTACCTGATAGTTGTAAATGGCAAGCCCAAGTTGACCACTAGCAAGCTGACCATCGCTGCGATCGATCAGCTTGCCGTTGATGTACACTGCGATCAGCGTTTGTTCGGCCACGATGATCAACCGATTGACCGATAAGTTCGCCGTTTTGATGTCTTTGCTCAGATCGTAACGCGCCAGCACCCCATGCCCGCCGCTCGTTTGATACAACCCGTAGCCGCCTTTGCGATCGATATAGATCATGGTGAAAGTTTTGTCATTCGTATAGCGCAGCGCCACACCGCAAGCCACCCCGCTTTGCGTCGTATCCGACGATATATCCGCGATGATCAGCAAATCTTGCAGGTCAGCGACTTTTGCCAGTGGTTGCATCACCAGTCCCACTGCATAGTTGCGCACCACCGTTTGTGTCAATCCATACGAACGCTTATCGACACCGTGAATGCTGCCCGCCGCTTGCAACTCAGCCACGATGCGTTCGGGCGCACGCTGCCAATCGGCTAAGGCGGCAGGCAGCGTGATCGCTTTGGTGTCGTGTGGCGCGGTCAAAACGACGCTGCTGTACAATACGCTGGCCGTCGTCGGATCGCCTGCACCAGTGCCGATCAGCAGTCCGATTTGGCCGCTGGCGAGGGTGCTGTCGGTGAGCGTGGCGAGCGGCACACCATTATAGAACAAGCTGAAATGATCGCCTTGCGCCAACACGCCGATCACAGCATTTGTAGTGAGCGGTAACCCCATCGGCGTCCAATCCTGAAGCACCTTGAACTGCGCCGGCGTGCTCAGCCCGAATCGATATTTGCCGTCGCTGTTGAGCATGAAGGCGTAAAAAGTCAGACCGTCCGCTTGGGTCACGCCGCGCATCAGCAAGCCATATTCGGTATACACCGATTGACGCTCGATCCACACATCCGCTTGTAAGTAACCGTCAGCCAGTGCGCCAATTTGTTCGGCAGTTGTCCAGGTGAAACGGTTGGCTGCGGTATATTGCAGGCGTAGTTTGCTATCCGCGATTTGCGCGGTGAGCTGCGTTTGCTGCCAGAGCTGCCAATGATTTGCGCCATTCATTGAATCGTTCATCAAGAGCGTGCTGTAACCAGGGAGCAGCGTCAGTGCGAAATCGCCAGCGGTATTATTATCGGCTTTGAGCGTGAGTGTGTACGTGCCGTCGGCGGGGATTGCAATGCCATCGAGCGTGGTGCTTTTGGCGGTGACTGCGCCATGTGCCAGCGCTTGATGAGTCGCATCTGAGCAATCCAGCAGCGCCGATAAGTTGCCAGACGCGATCGCCACGCGAACGCCGATCGTTTGCCCTTTATGCGCGCTGAACGTCCACGTTTGCGCGGATTGATCAGCGTGACCGCTCACGGTCTGAAACAGCGCCAACGTTGCGGCCTGACCTTGTGTGACGTGCAAGCCGTTCGCCAGCACGCATAGTGTCGCACCGATGGCGATCGCGATCCGCAGCATCCATTTTGAAAAGTCGAGCGATCGCATGACGGCCTACGCTAACAGTGTCAATCGTTACCAATAGATCGGGATTCTATCGCGCTTTCAGCAAAGATTGGGCGTGTAGGTTGAGCGCTTGGTTAGCGTCTGCTGTGGCTCAACCTGACCACGGCACTATCTATCTTGGGCTAAATAAGAGATTGCCGCCCACAGCGAGCGCGCATGGCGATAAAACAGCACCACGAATACAAGGTTGAAAGTCACCCAAAACGTGATTTGAAGGATGAACGGCGGCGAAAACAAAATCTGCGTCAGAAAGTAACCCGTGACCGACAGCACTTCCACTAAGGGCTCATAAAAGTATAGCCTCCCGCAATCAGGCAGCACGGGGGTAAAGGGTGTAATTCCATTGCGGACAGACTTCGTGAAACTGAATAGTGAGGGCGTGTAAGACAGCATCGGATACTTTGACGCC
>Ga0209511_1002424_pt1 | contig 15304 bp, 9 predicted proteins | sample SSSSmetaG_FD_184141 | JGI IMG/M metagenome (GOLD analysis project Ga0209511, IMG submission 184141) | Glacier valley bacterial and archeal communities from Borup Fiord, Nunavut, Canada, to study Microbial Dark Matter (Phase II) - ​SSSS... | ecosystem: Environmental > Aquatic > Freshwater > Ice >...
CCATCGCGCAAGCCGCGCTGCGCGCCCTGGGCTGAGAGCTGAACAGCCGGCCCGCGCCGGCGCACACGCTATGCGCGTCCGTTCTCGCACGCTTTGCGCCCCCGTTCTCGTAAGCTTTGCGCTCCCCGTTCTCGTACGCTTTGCGCCCCCCGTTCGCACACGCTTTGCGCGCCCGTTGATTGATGCGAGACTGCGTGCCATGCCCGCGCTTCCCGACAGTGGCCCCGCCGCTGGCATCACCGTCATCCTGAACCGGGCGCTGGCCGGCGACACGGCCTCGCGCGACGAGATCTATACGCTGCTCTACGCCGAGCTCGTGAAGCTGGCGCGCTCGCATCTCGCCGGCTCCGGCGACATCTCGCTCAACCCCTCGGCCCTCGTCCACGAAGCGTATCTGCGCATGTTGCGCCGCGACGGCACGCCAATGCGCGATCGCCGTGCCTTCTTCGCCTACGCCTCGACGGTGATGCGCAGCGTGCTGATCGACCACGTGCGCGCCGGCGGTGCCGAAAAGCGCGGCGGCCTCTTCACGCCGGTGACGCTCACGACCGGCGTTTTGAACAGCGTGGCCGCGCATGAAGACTTCTCGCGTCTCAACGACGCGCTCGATGCGCTTCGCGGCGTCGACGAGCGAAGTTCTCGCGTCGTCGAGATGCGTTATTTTGCCGGCATGACCGAGGAAGACATCGCTGGCGAACTCGAGGTGTCGGTGCCCACCGTCAAGCGCGACTGGCGCAAGGCGCGGGCCTTCCTGTTCGAGCAGTTGCGATAGGGCGAGCTCGGCCGGCATGACGGACCCTCCGAATCCGAACGGCTGGGCCGATGCGATGGCTGCGTTTGACGCATGGGCCGAGTTGCCCGATGCGCAACGCGCGACCTGGCTCGGCGATCTCGCCCTCGCGCAGCCGGAGCTGCACGAGCGCCTTGCCGCCTTGATCCGTGCCGATCGCGACGCCGAGGGCCGCTCCTTTCTCGTCCCCGGCGACGCTGTCGCGTCAGCCACCGGCGCCAGCCTGCTGGGGCAGCGCTTCGGACCCTGGCTCATCGAGCGGCTGATCGGCTCGGGCGGCATGGGCCAGGTCTGGCTGGCGCGTCGAACCGACGGCCTCTACGACGGACAGGCGGCGATCAAGCTGATGCGCATGGCCGTGGCCGATGCGGCTGCGAATGGGCGATTCGCACGCGAGGGCCAGCTACTCGGTCGGCTCAGCCACCCGAACATCGCGCGCCTGCTCGACGCCGGCGTGACCGGATCGGGCGAGCGTTACCTGGTCCTCGAATACGTCGACGGCGAGCGCATCGATCGCTATTGCGATCGCCTGCGTCTGACGGTGGCGGAGCGCGTGGCGGTGTTCATCGTCGTCTGCGAGGCCGTTGCCCATGCGCACGAAAACCTGGTGGTGCACCGGGACCTCAAGCCGTCGAACATCTTCGTCACCGCCGACGGTCAGGTGAAGCTGCTCGATTTCGGCGTCGCCAAGCTGCTCGTCGACGGTGCCGACCCGGCGGGCAGCGAGTCGGAGCTCACGCGCTCGGGCGGCGCGGCAATGACGCCGCAGTACGCCTCGCCTGAGCAGCTCTCCGGCGGCGCGGTGACCACCGCGACCGACGTCTACGGTCTCGGCATGGTGCTGTACGGCCTGCTCAGCGGCTCGCGCCCGTTCGGCGACGAAGCGACGCCGACGCCGCTGCGCGCGGTCAGCACGGGCGCCGACCCGCGGCCGCTGTGGCAGTTGACCAGCAACGAAGCGGAGGCGGCGCAAGTCGCCACCGAGCGCTCGAGCACCGTGGCGGCGCTGCGCAAGGCACTGCACGGCGACCTGTCGGTCGTGATCGCTAAGTCGATCAAGGCCGACCCGGCCGAGCGCTACCGCTCGGTGCCCGAGTTCGCCGCCGACCTGCAGCGCACGCTCGACCATCAGCCGATCGCGGCGCGGCCCGACAGCGCGGCCTACCGCGGCGCCAAGTTCATGCGCCGACATTGGTTCGGCGTCGGTGCCGCAGCGCTCATCGTGCTCGCCGTTGCCGCGGGCTTGACCGGCACGCTCGTCAAGCAGCGCGAGGCCGAGCGTGAGGCCGAGCGCGCCGTGGCCGTGAAGCGATTCCTGCTCGACCTGTTCGAGCAGGCGCGAACCACGGTCCAGAGTGGTGGCTTGCAGGTGCGCGAGGCGACCGTGAACGACATGCTGATGGCCGGTGCGGATCGCGTCGACAAGTCGTTCGCGTCGCAGCCCGAGATCCGCGACGAGGTGTTCGCCGTTCTCGCCGAGCTCTACTCCGATGCCTTCGATCCGAAGCAGGCTATCGGTCTGGCGCGCAGGCGCCTGAGCGCTGCCCATGCCGCCTTCGGGCCGCAGGATGCGCGCAGCGCCGGCGCCGAGATCCAGCTCGCCAGCGTGCTGGTGACCTCCGGCGAAGTGCCGGAGGCCACGCCCCTGCTGGCGCACGCGCAAGCCCTGCTCGACCGCGCCGGCGACAACACCTCGCTCGAACGCGCCCGGTTGCTGCGCTGGCAGGGCTTGCTTGTGCTGATCGGCGGTGCCAAGCCGCCGTGGCACGAGCACCCGCTGCGCCGAGCCGCCGAGCTGCTACGCAAGCGCTACCCCGACGACGGCGAGCTGCTGGCAACGCTGGTCTCGCTGCCCAGCGAGGCGTGCCGCTACGGCGAGACCGGCGAGGCGATCGCCAGTGCCGAAGAGCTCCTGCGCCGCACGCTCGCGCGCTACGGTGCCGACAACCTGTTCGTCGACACCGCCGGCCTGCTGCGCGGCCAGTTGATGCTGGCCGGCGAGCATCCGGGCGACGCGGTGCCGGTGCTGCAGCAAGCCCTCGAAGGCTTTCGGCGACACGTCGGCGAGAAGAACCAGAACACCTTGCTCACGCAGCTCGAATTGTCCGAGGCCTATTGGCTGGTCGGGCGCACCGACGAGTCGCAGCGCGCGTTCATTGCCGTCGAGCAGGCGATGGCGCACGACCACGCCGGCGACAAGTGGGTCGAGCGAATGGTGAGCAAGACGCGCGGCAACCTCGCGAAGCTGCAGGCCGGGGACGCGCTGCGCCGCTGCGGACCCGCGTGATCCTTTTCGGACGCCGTTCTCGTCTTTTGACTCCAGGTGCTGCGTGATCGCCATGCAGCGTGCAACCCGGGAGTCCTTCGATGTTCACGCATGTTCTCCGACGCGCCGCAGCCACCTTGGCCGCGGCATTCATCGCCACCCTGATCGCCGCTTGCGGCGGGGGCGGCGGCGGCGGTGCGCCGCCCGCGCCGACCGGCAACGTCGGCCCGTCGGGCGCGACGGTCACGTCGACGGACAACCAGGCATCGCTGGTGGTGCCGGCAGGCGCGCTGAGCACGCCGATCAACGTAGCCCTGAGCTCGGCAACGAGCGGCTACATCGCCGATCCGCAACTCGCGCCTGGCACGGTCTACAAGATCGACGCGCCCGACACGATACTGGCCCACCCCGCCGAGCTCTCGATCACGGTGCCCGAACCCGTGGCCCCCCAAAAATCGCAACCCCGCGCCTACGCCGGCGGCGGTCCGGTGCCGTCGACCATTTCTCTCACCATCGCCTGCAACGCCGACGCCAGCAGCTGCTGGTTCGCTGATGCGGCGGGCCGCGGATGCAGCCCTCCGCAAGGGACCTACACCAACGGCAACATCGTCGAGTACCCGGTGCTGCTCGGCTACGACAGCAACTTTTCGAGCCCCGACTCGCTCTATGCGCCGGGCCACCCGTACAACGGCCCGGCGTCGTACTGCGCCAAGTCGACACCGCCCACGCCGCAGATCGTGTCACTGGGTGGCGGGCTGGTCGTGCTGCCGACGCTTTTCAACCCGTCGACGCACATCGCGACGTCTCTACTCGGCAGCATCCGGCCGAGCTACTTCGGCGCACTGCTCGACAACGTGGCACCGACCGTGAAGATCACGGCCACCATCGTGCCGGGGGCTTCGAACACGGCGACGCTCAAGCTCAGCGCGCTGGCGAGCGACAACATCGCGGTCACGAAAGTCACGTTCGAAAAGGTGACGGGCATTCAACTCGTTCCCACGTTCCAGATCACCAAGTCACCGATCGCGCAGTTCGTGACCAGCCCGTACGAGTGGCAATCCGGACCGCTCGCGATCTCGGACATCTACGGCAAGGCCTATCTGGCCTGCGCGTTCGACGCCGCCAACAACAAGCGCTGCGACTTCGTTGCACCGCAACTGGGTGCGCCGGTACTGACGAACTTCGCCGCCACGCCCGCCGCGCTGTCCAACGCCGGCGGCCTGGTCACGCTGTCGTGGACCGCCAGCGACGCGAGCACGCTGTCGATCGACCACGGCGTCGGCAACGTCTCGGGTCAGGTGAGCGCCAGCGCCACCGTAAGCACCACCACGACCTTCACGCTCACCGCCACGAACGCGATCGGAACCACCACGGCAACCACCACCGTCACCGTACAGCCGCCGGCAGCGCCGACCATCTCGAGCTTCACGGCAACGCCAGCCTCGCTGGCCGCAGCCGGTGACCCGGTGACGCTGAACTGGGCGACGACCGGCGCCACGAGCGTGGCCATCGACAACGGCATCGGCGTGGTCACCGGCACCAGCAAGGTCGTCAACGTGACGGCCAGCACCACGTTCACGCTGACCGCGAGCAACGCCGGCGGCAGCACGACGGCGCAGGCGAACGTCGTCGTCGCCGCGAGCGGTGATCGTTTCGTCGACCCGACCGCCGGCCTCGACACCAACAGTTGCACACAGGCCGCGCCTTGCATGACGATCGCCAAGGCCGTGACCGGCGCACCGGCGGGCAGCGTGGTGTATCTGGGCGATGGCAACTACCCCAGCAGCAACAGCGCGACGATCCCCGACGGCGTGGCCCTGCGCGCCATTCACCTCGGCGCGGCCACGTTGAACTTCGTGAGCTTGACGGCCGCCGGCTCGACCAGCGTCAACGGCCTGGTGTTCGATGCGCAAGGCCAGAGCTGCAGCAACCTCACTGCGACCGCCAGCACAGGCACGCCCACGCTCGCGATCACCGGCGTGCTGTTCAAGTGCACGGGCGCGCTGAACCTCGGCGGAAGTGTGAAGGCCGTGATGACGCCGGCCCTGCTCGCAAACGGCCGCTACACCGTGCTGGCGAATGCCTTCGGCGGCCCGCTGGTGAACCTGAGCGGCACGGCCGAGCTGCTTATTCAGGGCGGCATCATCGACTTCAGCAACTTCGGCCAGGGCTCGTACGGCCCCGGCATGCTCAGCACGGTTGGCAGCAGCAAGCTCACGCTCGACGCCGTCACGGTGCGCAACCTGAAGCAGCAGGCCTTCGTGATCACCGGCAGCGCCGGCGTCACGCTGCGAAACGGCACGGTGATCGACCGTGTCGGCGACGCCGGGGACTGTGGTGCCGGCGCCGCGATCGTCGTCGCCGAACACGGCACGCTCACGATGGACCACGCCACGGTCTCGAACGGTCCGAACGCGGCCATCTGCGTCACCGGCAGCACGGCCCCGTTGCCGACGATCCAGCTGACGCAAAGCACGATCAGCGGCATGGCTGGCTCCGCCATTTCCACCACCACTGGCACCAGTGCCGACGCGCAGCTCACGGCTGATGGCCTGGCACTGATCAACAACGGCCGCGCCATCACCTGGACCGGCACCAGCGCCGCCGCAAGCATCACGCTGAGCAACATGACCATCACCGGCAACACGGCCGGCGGCATGACGCTGAGCAACGGCACGATCAAGCTGCGCGGCAGCACGGTGACTGGCAACGGTGCCGAAGGCGGCGTGTCGCTGTACGGCAGCCCCAGCGTCGACCTGGGAACGCCTGCCAGCCCGGGCGGCAACACCATCAAGGGCAACTCCGGCGCTCAGATCAATAGCTTCGTCGCCCCCGGCCAAACGGTCAACGCAGTGGGCAACATCTGGACGCCCAGCGTTCAGGGTGCGGATGCGAACGGCCGCTACTCGCTGCCGCCCGCGTTCGCTCCGGTGCCCAAGACGGGGCCGACGACCGGCGCGAACTACCAAATCTACAGTGCAAGCACGCTGAATCTGTGAGCGGGCCGCGGCGCTCGCCGGCCCGACCCTAAGGCCTGGCCGACGAGGCGCGCCGCCGCTCGGTGGTGCTGTTCGGCAGCGACAACCTGCATGTCGATCAGGCGAATCTGGCGCGTGGGCATCTGATGGTTCGGACCGGCCGGCCGGCCGAGGCCGTGGCCTCGACACAGCTGACCCTGGCCAGCTTCGCAACCCGATGATCTCTTTCGAGGCGGCTTTGCGTCTTTGACTTCAGGTGCTGCGTGATCGCCATGCAGCGTGCAACCCGGGAGTCCTTCGATGTTCACGCATGTTCTCCGCCGCGCCGCAGCCACCCTGGCCGCGACATTCATCGCCACCCTGATCGCCGCTTGCGGCGGCAACGATTACAACGCCGCTGATCCTGCGGGGCCAAGCATCGCCACCTTCACGGCGACTCCGGCGGCGCAGCCCTTCGGCGGCGGCCAGGTCGTGCTCTCCTGGAACGCTCCGTACGCGACCACCCTCGTCATCGACAACGGCGTCGGCGACGTGAGCGGCTTGTCGAGCAAGGCGGTCAACGTGGCGGCGAACACGACGTTCACGCTGACGGCGAGCAACGCCGCCGGCACGGCGTCGGCCACGACCGCGGTGACCGTGGCGCTGCAACCAGCGCCCACGATCGGCAGCTTTACGGCGACGCCCGCATCGCTGCCGGTCGGCGGCGGCAGCGTGACACTGAGCTGGGCGACAACGAACGCCACGACCTTGTCGATCGACAACGGCGTGGGCGCTGTCACCGGCACGAGCAAGGTCGTCAGCGTCGCGGCCAACACCACGTTCACGCTGACGGCGACCAACGCTGCTGGCGCGGTGAACAAGACCGCCAGCGTGGCCGTTGCTGTCACTGCGTCCAGCAATCTCTTCATCGATGCCGCGCTCGGTGCCGATACCAACCCATGCACGCAGGCCTTGCCGTGCAAAACGATGACGAAGGCGCTCAGCGTCGTACCGGCCGCATCCATCTTCAGTCTGGCCGATGGTGTCTACGACACGACCACGCAGGGGAATGCTTTCAGGCTCCCCACCAGCGCAACGCTGCGGGCCATCAACCCGGGCGGCGCGACCGTGAAGGGTTTGGCCATCAACATCGCAGACGGCAACGGCTCGGTGACCATCGACGGGCTGGTGCTCGATCTCGACCCGATCACCACCGAGTGCTCAAGCATCAACGCCCAAGGTTTTTCGCAACCACCGCCCACGCTGACCTTGACCGGCGTATTGATGAAGTGCGTCGCTGTCGAACACAGTTCCCAGATCCGGGGCGGCTTGAACATCGGCGGCAACGTGAAGGCGACGATGATGCCCGGGGCGCTCGCCGGCGGCCTCTACACCGCAGGGCTGCCCGACGGGTTCCTGCCGCTCATCAACCTGAGCGCTTCGGCCGAGCTGCTGATCACGGGCGGCGTGATCGACGGCAACAACCTCGGCCAGAGCGCCGGTGGCGGTTTGTTGGTGGTCACCGAAAACAGCAGGCTGACCCTGGACGGCGTGACGGTGCGCAACCGCACTCAGACAGTGATTTCCGCCCAGCGCATCGGGACCGGGCAAGACCTGTTCATCCCGACCATCGTCTTGCGCAATGGCACGCTGATCGACAACGTCGGCGCCGCGACCAGATGCGAGGACGGTGCCGCCATCGTCATGGGCCACAACAACGGCAGCCTGACGATGGACCGTGCGACGCTGTCGAACACGGCCGGTGTCGGCATCTGCGTGGGCAACGGCAACGGCGCCAGCGCCTCCGTCAATCTGATCCAAAGCACGATCACCAGAGCCGGCACAGCGGCGATCTCGTCCGCACTCGGTGGCGGCACGTTGACGGTCGACGGCTCGAGCCTCACGAATAACCACTACGGGATTCTTTGGGTCAACAGTCGGGGCGGCCCGAGCTTCGACTTGCGCAACACGACGATCACCGGCGACGGCATCGCCGGCGGTATCGGCGTATCTCTCTCTCTGGGGTCGGGGACGCTCAAGATGCGCGGCAGCACGGTGTCGAACAACGCCGACTCCGGTGTGAGACTGCAAGGCACCATGACCACAGACCTCGGCAAGGCGGGGGACCCGGGCGGCAACTCCTTCACCGGCACCGGCCTGACAGGGCTTCGGGACATCGTCGACCCCGGCCAGTTCGTCGATGCCGTGGGCAACACCTGGAAGCCCAACCAGCAGGGCGCCAACGCGAATGGCTACTACTCGGTCCCACCGCTGTTCGCACCCGTGCCCCAGATGGGCCCCGCCAGCGGAACGAACTTCATCATCAGCGGCACGACCACGCTGAACCTGTGAACAACGAGCACCGGGAGGCCCTCATGAACTGCAGCTCGCAACGCCGTCGCTTCCTCGCACTCGCCGCTGCCGCGCCCATGCTCGGCCGCGCCTTGGGCTGGGCCGACTCCGCGCACGCCGCCGACGCGGTCGGCTGGCTCAAACCGCTCGGCCCACCGACGCTGATCACGCCTTCTCAAGGCGTTGTCCACGCCGTCGGATTTTCGAGCGACGGCACGCAGATCGTGGCCGATGTCGACAAGTCGATCCACTTCATCGGCGCGGCGAGCGGGCAGCCGGCACGCGGGCCGTTTCAATGGAGTCGGAGCGCTACCGACAAGGTGTTGTTCGCTCCAGCCTCGTCACGCGCATTCGTCTCGAGCTGGGCCGATGGGCGAGGCGAGCTCGCAGTGCTCGACTGGGCCGCCGACAAGAAGTCGACGCTGATGCCGCTCAAGAAAGAAGTGCGCGCACTGGCCATGAGCGCCGATGGCTTGCGGCTTGCGCTGGGCTTCGACGACGGCCGCTTCCAGCTCGTCGATGCCGTTCGCGGCACCGCGTTGCTCGGGCCGGTGAACGCCTATGCCGGTGCCATGAAGCCCGAACGCGAAGGCAAGGTGGAGATCTATGCGCTGGCGTTCTCGGCCGACGGCCGGCGGCTCGCGCTGGCCGGTGCCGATCCGGCGCTGCGCTTCTTCGATGCGGCCAACGGCAAGCCGATCGGCACCCCGCTGCGCGACGAGGCGACCAGCCTGGAGTCGGTGGTGGACCATCTCGCCTTCACCGCCGACGGCAAGCGCCTGCTGGTGGCGACAGGCGACTTCTGCCTGCATGCACTCGACGTGCAGGCGGGTCGTGCCGCGGCACCGTATCTGCAGATGACGTCGGGGGCGACGGCGATGGCGCAGGCCCGCGACGGCAGCCGCCTCGCGACCGGGCACTTCAACGGCGAGCTGCGCCGCTGGGCGCTGACGTAAGCCGAACGAAGCGGCTCAATATGGCCTATCTTCGCGTCGGCATGGAACGGCAGCGTGCGCATGCGCCTGTTGGTGAGCTCGAACCTAGCGTTGGCGAGCGCCGGCGCTGTCGAGCAATATATGTGCGTTTTGCACATTTTATTCTCAGCAGCGAAAACCGCCCGGCAAGAAGTCCCGTCAGAGTTGGAACGCCAGCCACAACACCAGGCCTTCGGCGAGGTCGCGGGCCAGGCTCGGCTCCTTCGGCTCGAAGCGCTTCGCCGCGCGTCTCTCGTCGGCGATCCAATGGGCGAAGCGGCGCACGTCGGCCGGCTCGTAGAACGCGACCATGAACTCGTAGTTCAGGAACAGGCTGCGCGCGTCGAGGTTGGCAGAGCCGGCGAGCGCGAGCTCGTCGTCGATCACCACGGCCTTGGCATGGACCATCGTGTCCGAGAACCAGATGCGTGCGCCGGCCGCCGCCAGGTCGCGCAACGGCCGGTGCCGGGCCATGTCGGCCAGGCGGTGGTTGGAGCGGGCCGGCATCACGAGGTCGACGACGACGCCGCGCCGCGCAGCGAGCGTGAGCGCCATCAGCAGGTTGGCATCGGGAATGAAGTACGGCGTGACCGCGAGGATGCAGTGGCGCGCCATGAAGCAGCCCGACACGAGCAGCACCTGCACCGTGTCGTCGACCTGCTCCGGGCCGCTCGGCACGAGCTGGGCGAGCGGCACGCCGACCGCCGGCTCGACGCGCAGCGGAATGAGCGGCCGCTCGCGCGCAGGAACGCGGCTGGCATAGCCCCAGTCGAGCTCGAAAAGCTCGCGCGCCTGCAACGCGAGATCGCCGTGCAGATCGAAGGTGAGGTCGCGCCACGGCTGCTTCTTCGAAGCATCGCCTTCGAAGTACTCGGCCGCGAAGTTGCGGCCGCCGCACCACAGGCGCGTGCCGTCGGCGATGAGCATCTTGCGGTGGTTGCGCAGGTTGGCGCGGCCGCGCAGGATGGAGAGGAACGGCGGCACGAACTTCACCACCTCGATGCCGGAACGGCGCAACGCGTCGAAGTCGAATCGGCCATTGAGCCAGGCGCCGATGCCGTCGATGAGCAGCCGCACCTTCACGCCCGCGGCAGCGCGTTCGCGCAGCGCTGCCGCGATCTCTTCGCCCAGCACATCGCGGGCGAGGATGAAGGTGCAGACGTCGAGGGTCTGGCGGGCGCTGCCGATGACCTCGAGCGCGGCCAACCGCGCCTCGCGGCCGTCGGCATGGATGCGCAACGCGTCGTACGACGTAGCCGGTGCCAGGCCCATCGAGCGGCCGAGCCGGCGCGACCAGAGCGAGGCGTCGGCGTCGTCGTGATCGGCCTCCACCGGCGGCAGGGCGAGCGCCGGTGCATCGCGCATGCGCAGCTTGCGGCTGCCGAACATGAGGTAGAGCGGCAGCGCGATGTAGGGGATCAGCGCGAGCGCTACCACCCAGGCGATCGCGGCCGACGGATCGCGCCGCTGCGGCAAGGCACGCGCCACGCCCACGTAGATGAGCAGGCCGATCGCGATCACGATGCCGTGCAGCGTGAGCAGGTAGCGCGAGAAAAAGACTTCGAGCGTCATGGCAGACCCGTCTGCATGCTTGCCGACACTCGAACGCCGCACCCAAAAACAAAACCCGCCGGGCTTGCGCCGAGCGGGCTCGTGGGTCGCGCCGTGAAGCGCCCAGGCACGTCAGCTCACTTCTGGCGGTATTTGCGCAGCGCCGCGATCTGCGCCGCCATGGTCGCGAACTCGCCCTGCGCCTTGGCAAAGTCGACGTCGCTCTTGGCGTTCTTCATCGCTTCTTCGGCGGCCGCCTTGGCTTCGCCGGCCTTGGCTTCGTCGAGATCCTTGCCGCGAATCGCCGTGTCGGCGAGCACGGTCACCGAGCCCGGTTGCACTTCGAGAATGCCGCCGGCCACGAACACGAACTCTTCCTCGCCGGTGTCTTTTCCGTCAGGACCGACGCGCTGGATGCGCACCGCCCCGGGCTTGATGCGCGTGATCAGCGACGCATGGCGCGGATAGATGCCGAGCTCGCCCATCTCGCCCGGCAGCGCGACGAACTTCGCCTGGCCGGAGAAGATACTTTCTTCGGCGGAGACGACGTCGACTTGTAGAGTGGCCATGCGCGTTCCTGGTTGCTTCGTGTCGGCTTACTTCAGCGTCTTGGCCTTCTCGAAGGCCTCGTCGATGCCGCCGACCATGTAGAACGCCTGCTCGGGCAGCGAATCGCACTCGCCGTTCACGATCATCTTGAAACCGCGGATGGTTTCCTTCAGCGAAACGTACTTGCCGGGGCTGCCGGTGAACACCTGCGCCACGAAGAACGGCTGACTCAGGAAACGCTGGATCTTGCGGGCGCGTGCCACGGCCAGCTTGTCTTCCGGTGCCAGCTCGTCCATGCCGAGAATGGCGATGATGTCTCGCAGTTCCTTGTAGCGCTGCAGGATGCCCTGCACCGCGCGCGCCGTTTCGTAGTGCTCGGTGCCGACCACGTTCGGGTCAAGCTGGCGGCTCGTGCTGTCGAGCGGGTCGACCGCCGGATAGATGCCCAGCGAGGCGATGTCGCGCGAGAGCACGACGGTCGAGTCGAGGTGGGCGAAAGTCGTCGCCGGCGACGGGTCGGTCAGGTCGTCGGCCGGCACGTAGACGGCCTGGATCGAGGTGATCGAGCCGACCTTGGTGGAGGTGATGCGCTCCTGCAGGCGGCCCATCTCCTCGGCCAGCGTCGGCTGGTAGCCCACCGCCGAAGGCATGCGGCCGAGCAGTGCCGAGACTTCGGTGCCGGCCAGCGTGTAGCGGTAGATGTTGTCGACGAAGAAGAGCACGTCCTTGCCTTCGTCGCGGAAGCTCTCGGCGATCGTCAGGCCGGTGAGCGCCACGCGCAGGCGGTTGCCCGGTGGCTCATTCATCTGGCCATAGACCATGGCCACTTTCGACTCGCCGAGGTTCTCGAGGTTGACGACGCCCGAGTCGGCCATCTCGTGATAGAAATCGTTGCCCTCGCGGGTGCGCTCGCCAACGCCCGCGAACACGCTCAAGCCGCTGTGCGCCTTGGCGATGTTGTTGATGAGCTCCATCATGTTCACGGTCTTGCCGACGCCGGCGCCACCGAACAGGCCCACCTTGCCGCCCTTGGCGAACGGACACACCAGGTCGATCACCTTGATGCCGGTCTCGAGCAGGTCTTGCGACGGCGACAGCTCGTCGTAGGCCGGTGGCTTGCGGTGGATCGAGGCCACCAGGTCCTGCGAGACCGGGCCGCGTTCGTCGATCGGGTTACCCAGCACGTCCATGATGCGGCCGAGCGTGGCCGGGCCGACGGGCACCGAGATCGGCTTGCCGGTGTTGTTGATCACCATGCCGCGGCGCAGGCCGTCGGAAGCGCCCAGGGCGATGGTGCGCACCACGCCGTCGCCGAGCTGCTGCTGCACTTCGAGCGTGAGCGCGGAGCCTTCCATCTTGAGGGCGTCGTAGATCTTCGGCATCGCGTTGCGCGGGAACTCGACGTCGACGACGGCGCCGATGCACTGGACGATCTTGCCCTGGACAGCGGAGGCGGTTTGCATGTCAGCCATGGTGAGTTTTTATTCCTTGAAACGAATGCAGCGAACCGTGGAGCGGGGCTGCCTAGACGGCAGCGGCACCGGCCACGATTTCGGAAAGTTCTTTGGTGATGGCGGCCTGCCGGGTCTTGTTGTAGACGAGCTTCAGCTCGCCGATGACGCTGCCGGCGTTGTCGGTGGCCGACTTCATCGCCACCATCCGGGCCGACTGTTCGGAAGCCATGTTCTCGGCCGTCGCCTGGTACACGAGCGCCTCGACGTAGCGCACGAGCAGCTCGTCGATCACGACCTTGGCGTCGGGCTCGTAGATGTAGTCCCAGCCGTGCTTGCCTTCTTGCTTCTTCATCTGCTCGTCGGTGAGCGGCAGCAACTGCTGGATCACCGGCTCCTGGCGCATCGTGTTGATGAAGCGCGTGTAGCAGAGGTAGACGGCCGAGAGCTTGCCGGCGGCATACGCATCCAGCAGCACCTTGACCGGGCCGATGAGCTTTTCGAGCTGAGGCTTGTCACCGAGCTGCGTGACGTGCGAAACCACCTTGGCACCGATGCGGTTCAGGAAGCCGAAGCCCTTGTTGCCGATGGCGACGGCTTCCGCCTTCACGCCTTGCGCGTCGAGCTCCTTCAGCTTGACCGTGACGGCGCGCAGCACGTTGGTGTTGAGACCTCCGCACAAGCCCTTGTCGGTGGTGACGACCACGAAGCCGGCCGTCTTGGCCGCGTCGTTGGCGACCAGGAACGGATGCTTGTATTCAGGCGTGGCGTGCGAGAGGTTGGCAGCGAGGCTGCGCACCAGCTCGGCATAAGGCCGGGCGGCGCGCATGCGCTCTTGCGCCTTTCTCATCTTCGAAGCGGCGACCATCTCCATCGCCTTGGTGATCTTCCTCGTGTTCTCGACGCTCTTGATCTTGCCGCGTATCTCTTTGCCGGCTGCCATGCTGGTCCTTTCAGTAAGCGCGGCAGGGCCGGCACCGGGCCGCCCCAAGCCGGCCCGCGCCCCCTCGGGGGGCAGCGAACGAAGTGAGCGTGGGGGCTGTCATCTCAGGCGAACGATTTCTTGAAAGCGCCCACGGCAGCGGAGAGTTCCGCTTCCGCTTCCTTGTCGAGCGCCTTCGAATCCTCGATCTTCTTCAGCAGGCCCGAGTGGCTGGTCTTCAGATGGGTGTGCAGGCCGCTTTCGAAAGCCAGCACCTTCTTCACGTCGATGTCGTCCATGAAGCCCTTGTTCACGGCGAACAGCGAAGCGCCCATCAACGAGATCGGCAGCGGCGAATACTGGTTCTGCTTCAGCAGCTCCGTCACGCGGGCGCCGCGGTCGAGCTGCTTGCGGGTCGACTCGTCGAGGTCGGACGCGAACTGCGCGAACGCGGCCAGCTCGCGGTACTGCGCAAGGTCGGTGCGGATGCCGCCCGACTGGCCCTTGATGATCTTGGTTTGCGCCGAAGAGCCGACGCGGGAGACCGAGATGCCGGCGTTGATGGCAGGCCGGATGCCGGCGTTGAAGAGCGAGGTCTCAAGGAAGATCTGGCCGTCGGTGATCGAGATCACGTTGGTCGGCACGAACGCCGACACGTCGCCGGCCTGGGTCTCGATGATCGGCAGCGCCGTCAGCGATCCCGTCTTGCCCTTGACAGCCCCCTTGGTGAAGTCTTCGACGTACTTCTCGTTCACGCGCGCCGCGCGCTCGAGCAGGCGCGAGTGAAGGTAGAACACGTCGCCGGGATAGGCTTCGCGGCCCGGCGGCCGGCGCAACAGCAGCGACACCTGGCGGTAGGCGACGGCCTGCTTGGAAAGGTCGTCGTAGACGATGAGCGCGTCTTCACCGCGGTCGCGGAAATATTCGCCCATCGTGCAGCCAGAGTAGGCCGACACGTATTGCATCGCAGCCGATTCGGCGGCCGTGGCGGCGACGACGATCGTGTACTCCATCGCGCCGGCGGCTTCGAGCGCGCGCACCACGTTCTTCACCGACGACGCCTTCTGGCCGATGGCGACGTAGATGCAGGTCATGTCCTGACCCTTCTGGTTGATGATCGCGTCGATCGCCACCGCGGTCTTGCCGGTCTGGCGGTCGCCGATGATCAGCTCGCGCTGGCCGCGGCCGACCGGCACCATCGAGTCGATCGACTTCAGGCCCGTCTGCATCGGCTGGCTCACGCTCTGGCGCGCGATGACGCCGGGAGCAATCTTCTCGATCGGCGCCGACAGCTTGGCGTTGATCGGGCCCTTGCCGTCGATCGGCGCACCGAGCGCGTTGACGACGCGGCCCTTCAATTCGGGACCGATCGGCACCTCGAGAATGCGGCCCGTGCACTTGACGGTGTCGCCTTCGGAAATGTGCTCGTACTCGCCCAGGATCACGGCGCCGACCGAGTCGCGCTCGAGGTTCAGTGCCAGGCCATAGGTGG
>Ga0209511_1002430_pt1 | contig 15286 bp, 13 predicted proteins | sample SSSSmetaG_FD_184141 | JGI IMG/M metagenome (GOLD analysis project Ga0209511, IMG submission 184141) | Glacier valley bacterial and archeal communities from Borup Fiord, Nunavut, Canada, to study Microbial Dark Matter (Phase II) - ​SSSS... | ecosystem: Environmental > Aquatic > Freshwater > Ice >...
ATAAGGAGTAATTTCCCGTAATTAACACGAAGGTTTCCATCATCAATATTATTTTTTGATTAAATAAAATATTTTGAATTAAGCTAAGAAATCAGTACTGGTGGTCTTAAGAATGGGGAGTAGAAAAGGGCCTATATTCTACATCGTCCTAAAGGGCGATTTTGGGCTCCATTGTCTCTGCACGATGGAGATAATACCAGCAAGGCCTATTCAGATATTGAAGTGGTAAATAGCAATGAAATCAGTCTTTATTCATCCATGCATCTGGCCTCAGCCCCCGTCTATGCCAACGATACGCTCTCGGTATGGCTGAATATTGAGAATAATTCTTCAACCGATTTTCATGGTTCACTATCTCTTTCATTATGTACGAAAGAGGGTACTTTTGTGGCTACTATCGAAGAAAAAAACAATCTTTTCCTGGCTTCAAATAGCCATTTTGCAGATAGCCTGAATTTTTATAATGCTCATGTTCCTTTGATTCCCGGGGTTTATATGCTTAAATTAATGTATTGCAGGGATAATTCCACTTACGAACTGACGGGATCATCCACAAAAGGATTAAATCCCATCAAGATTGATTTATTGGAACCTCTTCCAACTCCAGACATATATGAAGTGAATGATTCGGTTGAAATTGCTTTCCCGCTGCCTGTTACTTATGTGTCGAATCAGGCCCGGGTAACTACGCCATTCTCAAATATCCATAATGCAACCGATGTGGACTTTTACGTCCTGACTTTGGAGCCGGGATATGAATATTCTGTTCATGCAACGCTTAATGATAAAATGGTGTCAAACGACGGGAAGAAATATACAGTAGATGGAGCATTCCGTTATTCAACAGATGGAACAAACTGGTCTGATTATTATGATGATGTACCTTCGGGAGAAATAAAAATCTCAGACGATAACCTTCTCTATTTTAAGGTAACACAAACAGTAGCTGATGACATTGGCTCCTACCTATTAGATATTCAGATAAACAGGACGATTAAAACCTCGGTGAAACGGCTAACGGACACAGAGGTTACGGTTTATCAAAATCCTTTCACAGATTGTGTCACAGTTTCTAGTCCTGAGATTATTCAGGAATATTTTCTGTTCGATATGGATGGTCGGTTGCAGAGAAAGGTATCAGTTGGAGCAACTCAAGCCTATTTTGACCTATCAGTTTGTGAAAAAGGATTGTATATTCTAAAACTTGTTTCAGGTGGTAAGGTCTATTTCAACAAACTTATGAAATGAGTCAAATCATCTTTCAGTGCATCCATTTCAGGAATAGGGCATCATAGGTTCCATCAAGTTTCATGGAAGCCAAGGTTGCCTGCCATTGATCGATCCGTGTTACTGGAGTATTCTTGGAAAAAGCAATATAATAATCGGAAGACATCAGGGAGTAAGCAGGCATAACTTCACTGTACTGGTATCCGAGTCCCTTCAGGATCGTTGGAAAAGTAACATCTGTACAAACGAAAGCATCAATTTCTCCGTGCAGAAGTTTCTCAGTCATCACATTGGGATCGCTATCAGAAGTCAGGTTTGTAAAGCCAAGATCCCTAAGATATTGATCAGAAAACCAGGAGCTGACTGTGCCGACAGTGTGTAAATTCCGCGCTTCTTCCATCGATGAAATGGTAATACCCGAACCGGCTAACGTATAGAACCAGGTGGTATTTGTTCCGATTGGCCCTACCCACTGAAACAGGTTTTTACGCAATTCGGTACGGTCCATCGTAAATAGGCAAAAATTGGGATTGTTCAGGGCAAGTTCGTATCCATTGCTCCAGGAAGAAAGTTTTATATCCACAAAAATATGATTGCGTTTCATTATTTCGTTGACGATATCCGACCCGAAACCGGTAATCTCTCCTAGATTATTACGGAAAGAGATGGGTGGATATTGTTCTGTATAGATTTGCAGAACCTCTGGAACTTCCGATGTGTTCAGATATTTCTGAGAAAGAGTCTTTAAGGTCCCATTTGTTTTAAGACGGTCAATTTCTTGCTGAATATCAGCCACAACATCATCCGGCACCTGTTTGTTAAAAGCAAAATAAACCAGATCGGTTTTGATTATCGATTTGGCTGTAACAGTATATATGGATTTGTTCAGCGTTTTCAGCGCTGCTTCTGCTGTGATTTTATCGGAAGGAAACAGGTCGATTTCCCCTTTCAAAAGCTTATCAAAGGCGTCAATATTATCGGTGCAAAAAACAAGATTGGTAAATCCTTTCTGAACCAGGTATTGCTCAATGGCATAATCTTTGATGACTCCAATCTTCCCTATTTTCTTAGCATCATCCAGTGAATTTAGGGTGATTTGACTTTGAGAAGAAGCGTAAAACAACCAATCAAGGGAAGCGATAGGCCCTGCCCATTTAAACAGGTCTTTCCTGTCGGAGCTCAAAATGGTTGAAAAAAGTACCGCGTTGTCCGTATTCTGAGCTAAATTATAGGCTTCATCCCAGGGTAAAACTTGAACTTCAAACGGAATATTCAGCTGTTTACAAATGTCCTTCAAGAGATCGGGTGCTAATCCTGTAACTGTTTTGTTTTCGAGGTAATTAAGCGGTTTGTAGCTCTCCGTTAAAAAATGAAACTGATAACGATAGGCATCGTCACTCTTTTTTTCACATTGCGAAAACAGGAAGATCAGGATCGAGCCCAAAAGACCAAAAAGGAAAAAGTGTTTTTTCATCCGGAATTAGGTATTACTAAAGTTTCACACTTGTAAAACAGCTTATTTTAGCTAATATGTCATTGAAAATGATTACCTTGACAAATAGACTCAACCCTTTAAGGCAGGCTGCAAAACAAAGATATTAAAAAGATTCAGAAATTAAAATCGGAATATCATCTGATGAACTAAATTTGATTACATATTGATTATTAATATGTATTTTTATCGTTAGTTAGAACCTTAAAGATGAAAAAATATTTTACCCTTTTAGCAGCCATGGTCTTAATGGCAAATGTGTTTGGTCAAAAAATAGACTACAATCTTCCACAGAATTGGATGTGCCATCCAATGAAATCTACTGATATAGCCCGCCAGCAGCCTTTAACTTTAACAGTTCAAAGGGCGGATCTTTCAACGGATACGGTTCTGAATTATATCCATCCTACTGCAAATACCGGAGTAGATCTGTTTTATGTGTACCCTACCATTGACCTGACTATGAAATCTGGCAACACTGCAATGACTGATATTGACACGACTTTTGCGAAATTTATCTATAGTGAGCAGGTGGGTATTTATGCGCAATTCGGCAGAGTATTTGTCCCGTATTACAAACAAGCGAACTATGGCGTTTATTTAGATACCTTATTACCAGAGTCGGATCAAGCCAATTATATGTTAATTGCTTACAGAGATATTGAAGCTGCCTTTGATCATTACCTTAAATACGACAATAATGGTAATAAAATCATTCTGATGGGGCATTCACAAGGAGCATTTCTTATTCGGTTTTTATTAAGAAAAAGATTTGATAATAACCCCGAACTTAGGTCAAAATTAGTTGTTGCCATTGCCGGAGGGGAAGCAAATTATTCTGCAAAAGGGAGCAGAACTGGTGGTTCTTTGCAAAATATTAAAACCTATCCTCCAATTGACTCCGTATTGGAATGTGGATGCTTGATTAACTGGCGAACATGGAAGAAGGGAACCGTTGCACTTCCACTTCAGAAAAACTCCTTTTTTTTCAACAAAATTTTTGCGGATTCAGGCGTAATATATCAAACCTACGATACAATTTATCATCAGGAATCCAGTTTTGATTTTGGTTATGTGAGTTCAAATCAACCAAAGAAGTTAACTCGTTACATTTCGCTTGGAGCAGATTATGTGAATTATATTGGATTTGATGATATCTTTAGTGCTCAGGATGCATCTGTTGCTCATGTACCTGGCAGCAAATATTTAATGATTGAAAAAAATACGATTCCCAATGACCTGAGAATAATACCAAATTTCCCTCAAATACCTATACCTGATGAGGAGTCTGATTATCATGTATGGGATATGCAATTCGTTCAGGGCGATTTATTGGATCTCATACCGAAATTGATTGCTAAATCCAATACAACAGGTATTTCAGAAGAAAATAATCTGGAAAATATGTTACGTATTTATCCAAATCCAACCAATGATCTGGTTCATGTAAACACCGTTAACCAAAAAATCAAAAATATCAAACTATACAATTTAAAAGGACAGTTTATTGAAGAGTTTTTTACAAACGATTTTTCAGTTAAAAATCTTACACCTGAAATTTATTTAATCATTATTCAAACCGATAAATTAACTTTCACCACTAAACTGGTTAAATTTTAATGCAAATAAATTTTACTCAGATAAAAACATACAGAATTATTAAACGTTCAACAATGTGGTTGACATCATCTTTGACAGCAGAGGTTGAAAAAGTACTATTGGTATTTTTTAAAATTTACTTTGTCCGGTTCTTTATTAAATATTACCCAAAAATATGACAGGTGAGTTTATTAATTTAATAGAATAGATATAGAAAGATAACTTTCTTAAAACCCATCAAATGAAAAGATTCCTCCTTCTTACGTTTCTAGCGGTATGCATTTCGAATGTATATTCACAAGATGCTCTCATAAAGGCAAATAATGATTTTTCATTTAAGATTTACAATGCGACAAAATCGGATCTGAAAAACTTCTTTATTTCCCCTTTTAGTCTGAATATTGCATTATCTATAGCAAACGAAGGAGCCAATACTACGACCCGACAAGAAATGGACAAACTATTATCGATTGAAAAGATGGATAATAGAGCTGACAGCTATCACACGCTGATAAATAATGTAACGAGTCCGATGAATTTTGAAAAGAATCCGGTGAATCAAATCTACCTGGCAAATTCAATGTGGATAAATGAAAGCCTGAAACTAAACGATACTTTTCAGAAGATCGTAGAGAACAATTACTCGTCAGAAATCTACCGGTTTAGTACTAAAAATCTTTCCACAGCAAATAGAGAACTGAACGACTGGGTTTCACAAAAAACACATAATACTATCAAAAAGATTTCCGGTATAGATAAAGGTACCAGGCTTTCTATTGTAAATGCCATCTATTTTATGGGCGAGTGGAACATTCCTTTTAAAACGGAAAAGACGAAAGAGAAAAAATTCCATACCATTCAAAAAGAAGAGATCGATGTGGACTTTATGAATATTAAAGCATATTACAACTATTATGAGGACGATGAAATCCAATGTGTAAAACTGCCCTACAAGTGGAATCAATTTGAGATGATCGTCGTTCTGCCCAAAGAAATGTACGGCTTAAACGAGGTAGAGAAAAAATTAAATCCGGCATACTTGTCTAAAATTGAGCAATCCAATCCGAGTTGTGAAGTCCAACTTTCATTCCCCAAATTTAAAATCGAATCTGTAATCTTTCCTATAGCGAGCATAGAAGAAATGGGCTATAGTGAAATGTTCTCGGGCAAAGCTGATTTTTCGAATATAAGCGATGAATTCCTAAAAATCGGGAACATAACCCATAAAACGTTCATAGAAATCGATGAAACCAAAACGGTAGCAGCTGCAGTAACTGAACTTGGGATGGTTGGAAGGGCGACTATGAGAAAGACTCCACCGACAACTAAAATTTTCAATGCAGATCATCCTTTTATTTTCCTGATCGTTGAGAAGAAAACAAATGCAATACTATTTATTGGTAGGTTTGTTGAATAAACCTCAATTGAAACATCTGAATCACAACCTTCTGGAATAAAGGAACTTGTGGCTAGTTGTGAGCAAATAGATGGTCATGATTTCCTGATCAGTAAAATCGGGTTTTGCATTATTTGAGTACCTTTGATAAATATAGTTCCATTTTGAATCGTGCAATTATGAATAACAGCGAAATTCTCATATATCAAAACCCTGAAGGCAGCATAAAAATAGATGTACGTTTGGAGGAAGAAAGCGTTTGGCTTTCACAGGCACAAATGGCAGATTTGTTTGGCAAAGGCAGAACAACCATAACAGAGCATATTCAAAACGTTTTTAAAGAAGGCGAATTGGACGAAAATTCAGTATGTCGGAATTTCCGACATACTGCCTTAGATGGCAAAAACTACGATACCAATTTCTACAATCTCGATGTAATAATTTCGGTCGGTTACCGTGTAAAATCGCTTCAAGGCACACAATTTCGTATTTGGGCTACTCAGCGGCTGAAAGAATATATTATCAAAGGCTTTGTTTTGAACGATGACCGTTTTAAATCGGGCAGTTCGATGAACTATTTCAACGAGTTGCAAGAACGAATTCGGGAAATACGGATTTCGGAACGTTTCTTCTATCAAAAAATTAAAGACATTTACACCACCAGCATTGATTATGATGCTAAAGACGAAAGAACTATTGAGTTTTTCAAAGTTGTGCAAAATAAATTGCTTTGGGCTATCAGTCAGCAAACAGCAGCCGAATTGGTATATCGCAGAGTAGATGCTTCGTTACCATTAATGGGCATGCAGTCATTGGATAAGAAGAACACCTTGGCTGTAAAGAAAACAGATATAAGCATAGCCAAAAACTATTTAAAAGAAGATGAAATAAAGTTACTTGGTTTGTTGGTTGAACAGTATTTGGCTTTTGCCGAAACAATGGCACAACAACGCATGCCAATGTATATGGCAGATTGGATGCAACGGTTAGATGTAATCCTGCAACTGAATGGCAGGGAGTTACTTCAGCATGCCGGGAAAATAAGCCACGAAAGTGCTTTGAAAAAATCGAACGATGAATATCAGAAATATAAAAAAGCTCAACAAGCTATTGAAAAAGAGCAAAGTTTGAAAGAAATAGAAGAAGATATTAAGAAAATAGTAAAAGGTAATTAATGGATAAAGTGTTACACAAACTAGCAAAAAGAACTCATAAATTACTGAAAAGAACAATGATTATTGTATGTAGTATCCTGTTACTTTGTGTACTGGCTGTTTTCTTTTATATGCGTCGGGCTGAATTTGGTATAGCCCCAAGTGGTGTGCGTTTGGAATTAATAAAGCAGTCACCTAATTTCAAAAAGGGTAAGTTCCAAAACGTTCATTTTACGCCCATGATGACCGAAGGTTACTCCATGACAGAGGCGACGTATGATTTTCTACTGAAAAAATTTCCGAGACAAAAACCCACAGATACCATTCCCTCCATCAAAACCAATTTGCTGACACTTCCCAAGGAAAGTGATGTGTTGGTTTGGTTCGGGCATTCGTCTTATTTTATGCAGATTGACGGAAAGCGATTTTTGATTGACCCTGTTTTTAGTGGCAATGCATCACCGATTCCCAATAGTCACAAATCGTTTATCGGCGCAGATATTTATACAGCTGCCGATATGCCCGATATCGATTATTTATTGATCACACACGACCACTACGACCATTTGGATTATGAAACGGTTCTTGCTTTAAAAGATAAAATCAAGACCGTGATTTGCGGATTGGGCGTTGGTTCTCATTTTGATCGTTGGGGTTTTGACACAAGCAAAATTGTCGAAAAAGACTGGAACGAAAGCTTTACATCCGATGACGGCATTGCCATACACACCGCATCTGCCAGGCATTTTTCAGGCAGAGGTTTTGCAAGAAACAATACCTTGTGGCTATCCTTTATCCTGCAAACGTCCAACCTGAAAATATACATTGGAGGCGATGGCGGATACGATACGCATTTTGCAGAAATCGGAGAGAAATTTGGCGGTTTCGACTTAGCCATTCTCGACAATGGACAGCACAACGTCGCCTGGCAAGCCATTCACATGATGCCCGATGAGGTGTTGAAAGCAGCTCAGGACCTAAAAGCAAAACGCCTATTTCCTGGTCATTCCTCCAAATTTGTATTGGCCCAGCATCCCTGGGACGAACCTCTGATAAAAATCACAGAACTCAACAGCACAATTCTTATTCCTTTGGTAACACCCATGATAGGCGAACAAGTCAACTTAAATGATGAGAAGCAAGCATTTAGGGAATGGTGGAAGGAGATAGAATGAAAACAACTAAAACAATAGTACCATGAAGAACAAACTACTAGTATTTATTTTCATTTCGATGTCAATATCCGGATTCGGACAAAAGGGTGTCAAATTACCAAGATTTTTTGCTGACCCGATCATTGCGGATAGCTCATCAACTTTAATGATTCCTACAAGATACAATGTCGAATTATTGTCTTCGAATAAAATCGTCTTATGGAATAATTATTACGCAAATATTATTTTTTATGATTTTAAAACGGACTCAACCAAAAGACTATTCAAAGAGGATACTTTTATAAAAGGATTTTCAAATGATAACAATTCCTATTATCACTCCGAAAAATCTTATAAGCCTGACAATATAAATAGTAAGTGGATTTTTTATTTTGTTAAACCAACGGATTATAATAAAAATGGCAGAGTTGATAATGATGACCCCACAGTCCTTTTTGTTTCTGACAAATATGGAAATGGATTAAAGTCAATAACGTTGGCGAGTGAAAATGCTGTTTCGATTGATATTTTTGATAAACAAGGTTTTGCACTACTGAAAATGCAACGAGATTTGGACAAGGATACTAATTTCGAATCAGATGATAATGATTATTATTATATTCGACTTGATTTGAATACATTGACACTTGGAAAGAATATTGAGGTGAGAAATTAATTGGAACTTATTAAATAACTCTTATACATTAAAAACATGAACTTTTACAAGACAATTTTAGTATCAATTTTACTAGTTTCTACCTGTAATACAGTCTATTCTCAGAACAACAAATTTGACTTTTTTGGGAGCTATAGTTATGGCTTGGGAAATTTAACGGCAAAAGTGAATTCCAATTTAAACTATCCAATAGTAGATGAAGTCAAAAAACTCAAATCAGGTACAACAAACCAATTTGAATTCGGTGCATTTTATCACAACTTTGGCTTAGGTTTTATTCATAATTCATACGCCACGAATGCTTTAACAAAATATGAGAATGCAGACTTGAACGGCGATGGTTATTTTGAAGATGGAACCACTAGCGACAAACTAAATCTGAATTTCAATGGACTGGAATTACTTTATCGAATTCCACTTTCTAACCAAAAATTTGATGTGACCTGGAAAGTAGGACTTGGAATTCAATCCTATTCTATAGATAAAGATTTAAATCTTTTGGGGGAACATCCCAGTCACTACAATTACACGTTGACTGGAAATATACTGACAACACTTGCTGGAGTAGAAATAAACTATCAACTTTGGAAAAATATTGGTATTGGTGTTGAAACGTCCATTTTACCAGGGAACTATACCAAATTGAAGAATGCTGAAATACCAACAAATATTTACGAAGACAATGTGACTCGTTTAAGTACTGGACTAAAAATAAAAGTCACAATTTAAGCGACAATCTTTCGATGCATCAACGAAAACTCCCTATGAAAAAGAGAATCCTTCTGGTTGTTTTAAGTTTTTTAGTCGTTTCGATCTCTTGTAAACACGAAGATCCATACAATACTCCAAATTACGACAATTATGGAGAGAAGACAAAAGAGTTGATTCGCATTGTAGAAAACAATCCAAAAATAAAGTCACTGTTAATCAAATCTATAGATCAGGCAAAGTTGGTGAATCCTGATAAAAACACCAATCCGGCTCAAACGCTTTACGACTATTATCAATTTGTGACATGGGCTGAGACTTGCATGCCATGGAGTATTCTTCCCAAAACACCGTACTCGTCCTTATACGATAAAATAGACCAGAGTTTAAACTATTTCTATTTCATCAATGACCAGCCACTTACGGAGTTGGATGGACAGGGATTGTACAATAACTCGCTACAATATGTAAAACCCTACAGCGATTGGTTGGTCAGTTTCAACAAAGCATGGGGGCTGTATTTAGATAAACCGGAGTCCTGGAACAAAGAATATTATCAATTGGCCTTAACGGATGCTAAGTTTGGTTTATCCGCCGGCTGGTATGAAGATCCTTCTCACTGGAAATCGTTTAATCAGTTTTTTTCCAGATATCTTAAATCGCCCGATCAACGTCCGGTTGCTTTTCCGGATGACAGCACGATTGTTACTTCACCGGCAGATGCAGTGCCGCAGGGCGAATGGCAGATAGATACCCATTCAAACATCGTTCAAAAAAATGGAGTGCCCATTAAATCCGGAACATTAACTTCCATTGTAAAGTTAATAGGAGAGGACAGCCCCTATAAAAATGAATTTGCCAATGGAACTATGACTCACACGTTTCTGGATGTGCAGGACTATCATCGTTTCCATTTTCCGGTAAGTGGAACAATCAAGGAGATTAGAAACATTGCTGAACAAGACGCAGTAGGTGGTCTAATTACTTGGGATGCTGCCATTCAACGATATATGTTTGATCCGACAGTTCCTGGCTGGCAATCCATCGAAACACGAGGCTGTGTCATCATTGAAACGAAGGATTTTGGTTTGGTCGCTGTCCTTCCAATAGGCATGTCGCAGATATGCTCGGTCAAATTTGAAGACTATATTCATGTAGGCACCCAGGTAAATAAGGGGGATATGCTTGGATGTTTCCTGTTTGGTGGTTCTGATATAGTTATGCTGTTTCAACAGAAAGCCGGATTTGCGCTGGAAACAGCAAAAGGGTTGAATAACGACCAATCGTATCAACATCTACTTATGGGTGAAAAATATGGTGTTTTGAAGGGGTTGAAATAATATATATGTTAATATTATATTGCATTATACCAACAATAATGTGTACATTCGCTGACCTTAAAAATACATGAACTCCTAATCCAATGAACAAACACATCTATTTTTTAACTTTCTTTCTTATCGTATTTAGTTCCATTGCAAAATCGGACAATTTTCAGAAACCCAGGCAAGTGTCCATTTCCGGTAAGATCCTCAATTATGAAAAAGGCAAGACGAAACTTGATTTTTATGTTTCCAAACCTGGGTTTGAAAAAGACCATGTTGTACCATTTATAGACAGTCTTGGACAGTTTTCAGCCAATTTTGAAACGTACGTTCCGACTGATGTCTTTGTCAATAATGCTGGTTTTTTTATTGTAGTGCATCCCGGAGATAACATCCAAATGGACTTTGATGGTAAACAACAAAATTTATCCGAGATCTTAAAAACGATCAAATTTAGTGGCGATGCTTCTAAGGTTAATCAAGAAATAGCACTTTTTAAGGAGAAATATCTTTTAAATTCAATAGTCTATGACTGGAATGCACAGAAAAAGGCTCAAAAAGAATACGATCTGAAGAAATACACTCTTTATCTGGACACGTTAAAGCAAAAGACTCGACAGATTTACGATCAGTTTGTAAAGGATATAAACCCCAACAAGGAAACTAAAATCTGGGCTTTAACATACATGGAAGAACTTTATTACGATGCATTGGCATTCTATCCTTCAAATCATCAAGAATTCAATAATTTGAGTTCCAAGGATTGGGATGTTCCTGCAAACTATTACGCTCCAATGCTAGATAGATTTCCCATCACCAGAGCAATGTTAATCAGTGGTGATGCTTTGACTAGATTCGTGAACAGGTTCCATTTTGAATATGCGTCTTTGATGACCCAAACAGACGATGCGAATAAAAAATATTTGAATGCAGATGGTGCTCTTTCTGCTGCCCCTGTAGTCTTTGATAAACTTGTTTTAAATGGAATTATAAAATATACACCGGATACTTTGCTTAGACAAATGGTCCTGACAGAAAAGTTCGCTCAGGATTTTGATCAGTCACAAATTAGCGCATTTGAAAACAATAGAGATCTGGTAGATGCATATATTAAGGAACCCTTCCTAAAAGAACCATTGCTTCAACTGTATCAGCAAACAAAAAGAAGGATTGAAAATCCACAGATTACTTCCGATGCCATTCTGAAACAACTTTATACTTCTTCTGTCAGTCAAATAATGGATAGCGTACTACTGAACAATAAGGGAAAAGTCATTTATCTGGATAGTTGGGCCATTTGGTGCGGACCGTGTAAAGCGGAGATGCCAAATTCAAAAGCATTGATGAAACAAATGGCAGGAAAAGATGTATCATTTGTCTACATGTGTATAGATTCAGATGAAACTGCCTGGAAAGCTTGTTTAGATGAATTTCAATTGGGTGGTGAACACTATCTTTTAACGAGTCAGCAAAGTACCGATTTCAGAAAAATATTTGAATTAGAAGGCGTCCCATGCTATTTCCTTTTTGACAAACAGGGAAAGTTAATTGATAAAGGTTCGCATCTAAGACCTGATCAAGTTAAAGGAAAAATTGAAAACTTACTTTCTAAACCTTAAACGAAATCTAAAATCACCCAATAAAACCATTCAGGTTATAGTCATGGATACTCGTTATAACTCTTAATATTAAACACACTGATTAATGAGAAAATTATTATTATTGGCAATCTTGATTTATAGTATTCAATTGACTTTTGCTCAAAGTCAAACTATTGAAAACGAGATATCAAATTCTAATGAGACAAGATCGATCTTAATTTCTAAGGGTAGAGCATTGCTATTGGATAAATTTTTAGTTGGAGATACGACAAAAGTCCTAGAGATAGATGCATATCTAAACAAACAATCAAATGAGGACTATCTGTCTTTATATATAGTTGAACAATGGCTTATAGATTATTGGACAAAAAATTTCAATCATATAATTCAAACTTCGATGCGATATGATTCAATAAGCACATCCATACAAAATAAGATTCGTCCTTCAGAAGATTATCTTTTTCTGAAATTGCAGCAAAAGTTATACTTACAGAAACAAACCATTGAGAATTCAATAAAAGAATCCGATTTGCCTCAATCGGAAAAGGATTTTCTTGTCATGCATTTTTTTAATTGTTTGATAACAAATGACACAAAAGATATTACGCAGGATACATTAAATGTATTAGCAGATGATTTTATACAGAAATATCCTAATAATAAGCATATTGAGATTGTTCGTAAATGTATTCGTTATAAACTTATTCCTTCAAATTGGGGGTACGCATTTGAAATGTTTAGTGGATATGGTTTTTTCTCAGGGAATTTAAAAAATCATTACACCAACAACGTGCCAATGGGTGTTGCCTTTGATATTTATTATAAGAACTTTGTTTTATATTTAAGAGATTATATAGGCTTCAGTTATACAAAGCATGATTTTAGTAATTATGGCGAACTATGGCCTGAGAATTCACAAGTTCGGATTTATTTACCTGAAGCCTCACTTGGTTATGTCGTTCACGATAGTAAACACTTTAAATTGGCTCCATTCATTGGCCTATCTTCAACTGATATTGGTCCAACCGAATATGATCTGGAAAAAGTCCCGAATATAAAAGAGTATGAATTAGAATTTGCCACTACTTATTCAATAGGTTTTAATATGGATTTCAAGTTTGGGAAACCCAAAATGGCGATGGTTTCAAATGATCTTGAAGAAAGCAATTGGTTTATTAGAATTCGATATGGTTATAATTTTCCCCAATTTTCCAAATCATACAATGGATTTGATGGAAATATGCAATATATTACTATTGGATTTGGAGGATTTGGTCGAAAATTAAAAAGAAATAATTAATTCTTAAAAAAGCAACCATTCAAACAATGGTGGAAAGATATAGAATGAAAAGGGAGCGGCAAATTGCGAACAACAAAGAACCCCATTCCCATAGTTCTATGAGAAAATTTAGACTGATTCTAACGTTTTATTCATCATTTGCCTTCATAAGCAGTATGATCACCATAGTATGTGGATGGGTTACTTATACAAATGGAATTGGGACCTATAATCTGCTTTTTTGGTTTAAGATATTCACGATTGGAGTGATCGTCTATTTTATCAATGGGTACAAGAGCAACGAATTCTATTATTATCGTAATGTAGGACTGACTAAGCGATTCCTTTGGGTGGCAACAATCTCTTTCGATTTTACACTGTTTCTGATAACTGAAGCTTTAACTATTTATTTCAGATGATAAATACGTTGGAAGTTGACAGTGTAATCCTGGATTTTGGATCTCGAAGGATATTGCATGACGTTTATCTGAAAAGTGAAACAGGCAATATCACTGGTTTGTTAGGTGTCAACGGATCTGGCAAATCATGTTTGATGAAGATGATCTTTGGGGAATTTGATATCAGCAATAAGTCTGTCAGGCTGAATGGTGAGACGTTCATTGACAACAAAAGATCTACGGATGATATTAGATACTTACCGCAGCATCAGTTTGTTCCAAAGCATCTGTCCATTAAGAGAATATTTGAGGATTTTGAACTGGATTATATGGATTTTGTTACCGAATTTCCGACTTTTAGACGAAAGGTCAATAAGAAATTTCGTGAGCTTTCCGGTGGAGAACAAAGGATCATTGAGGTGTATTTGATGCTTGTATCTAAATCCAAATTCTGTATGCTGGACGAACCTTTTACACATATCATGCCAGTTCATATCGATATTATTAAACGCCTGATTGTTAGAGTGAAGGAAAATAAAGGAATCATTGTAACCGATCATTTATACCAAAATATCATTGCTATCAGTGATAGTCTTTATGTAATAAGTGAAGGCAAAACGCATTTAACGAAAAGTTTACTGGACCTTGAGGTACTTGGATATAAATTGTAACGGCTACTCCCATAACCACACCTATCTTCGGCAGGCGCGGCCTCCCGTATTTTATAGATTAACACAACAGTAACTATAAGCTATAATATGACAAAAGAGACCTCTATAAAATTATTTGAATCAAATCAAGTCAGGTCCATCTGGGATTCAGAGGAAGAAAAATGATATTTCTCAATTATAGATATTATAGCAGTTCTTACAGGAACTGATCGCCCTAGGAAATATTGGAATGATTTAAAAAGCAAATTAAAGAAAGAAGGCAGTGAGTTGTCCGAAAAAATCGGACAACTTTCCAGTCTTTAAGATGGACGTCAAAACCTGCATAAATGTTTTGACCTTCGAAATTTAAATTTTTTATTTGTGTAGGCATAAGACATTGAATATTATTTGTTAATGATTGGACACCTTAAAAGTAATGATCTTTGTCTTATGCTAAATCAAGTGATCAATTCATTTTTCAAACATAGGAACTGGCCTCCTATAATACTCCCCAAAATTCGTACCACTGGTATAATTTAAAAAATCAATTAAATTTACCAACATTATGAAAAGAAGCAGACGAATTTTTTCGGGAGCCTTCAAGGCTCAGGTAGCCATTGAAGCTCT
>Ga0209511_1002431_pt1 | contig 15265 bp, 13 predicted proteins | sample SSSSmetaG_FD_184141 | JGI IMG/M metagenome (GOLD analysis project Ga0209511, IMG submission 184141) | Glacier valley bacterial and archeal communities from Borup Fiord, Nunavut, Canada, to study Microbial Dark Matter (Phase II) - ​SSSS... | ecosystem: Environmental > Aquatic > Freshwater > Ice >...
TTGTGGTTTGTTTCAGGGAATGGGTGACCAGACCGATGAACTAAACAAAGATTTTGGTTTCAATGCAGGCGATGTAGATTATGTTATTTTATCTCATGCACATATCGATCATTGTGGACTTTTACCTAAGCTTGTAAAAGATGGTTTCGCCGGAAAAATATTTGCCACTCCCGCCACAAAAGATCTAGCCAGTATTTTAATGGAAGACAGTGCAGGCATTCAGGAAAACGATATAAAATTTGTAAACAAGAGGTTGGCATTAGAAGGACTTCCTAATGTGCAGCCTTTATATACAACGTTAGATGCACTTGCAGCCGCTGACAGATTTGAAACTGTAGAATACGACACTTGGTTTACAATAGATGAAAATATTTCTTTTAGTTACACAGATGCAGGGCATATTATTGGCAGTGCTGCTGTCCATTTAAGGATAACAGAAAACGGCAAACAGACACGCATTACTTTTAGTGGCGATGTTGGCAGATACAGGGATATCATTTTAAAATCTCCTGCGCCGTTTGAGCAGGCTGATTATATTTTAATAGAATCAACTTATGGTAATACGTTGCACGAACAGTTTCATCCCACAACAGATGCATTGCTGGAATGGATAGAAAATACCTGTTTAAAAAAGAAAGGAAAATTAATAATGCCTGCATTTAGCGTAGGCAGAACGCAGGAAATATTGTATGCGCTTAACCTGCTGAGTTTACAGAATAAATTACCTGCTGTTGATTATTATGTTGACAGTCCGCTTAGTACCAAAGCAACAGAAATTTTAAAAAGATACCCTCAGTATTTTAACGAAAGCATACAAGAAGTTTTAAAAACGGATAAAGATCCTTTTGATTTCCCAGGTTTAAAATTTACAACATCTGTAGATGATTCAAAACGTTTAAATTTTATTAAGGATGCCTGCGTTATTATTTCTGCAAGTGGCATGGCAGAAGCCGGCAGAGTAAAACACCACATCAGTAACAATATAGAAAACAGCCGTAACAGTATTTTACTTACAGGATATTGTGAGCCACATTCACTTGGAGGTCGGTTAAAAAACGGCGATAAAGAAGTTAGAATTTTTGGGCAGTGGCACCAGGTAAATGCAGAAGTTGGACAGATCAGAAGCATGAGTGCGCACGGAGATTACAATGATTTGTTGCACTTTTTAGATTGTCAGGATGCAGCAAAAGTTAAGAAAGTATTTTTAGTACATGGTGAGCCGGATGTTCAAAAAGATTTTAGGCAAAAAGTTTTAGATAAAGGATTTAAAAATGTTGACATACCCACCCGTCATCAGGAAATCGTGATTGACTAAATCATTTTTTGCAGAATCTTCAAAATATTTGGTTTACAAAACCTAAGTTTATATATTTGCAATCCGAAATCGGAACGGCGCGTTGGTCAAGGGGTTAAGACGCTTCCCTTTCACGGAAGAGTCACGGGTTCGATTCCCGTACGTGCTACAAAAGCCTCTCAGAAATGAGAGGCTTTTTTGGTTTATATGATAACTGTTTAAGTCTTAAAAAGTTTGTTTAATAATGATTTATATGTTGGCATGGCAAAAGATGCGAACACTCGATTAAAAGAATACAATGCAGGAAAAAAGAGATATATAAAAGTACATCTTCCATGGGTAATAATTTATACAGAAAACATGCTGACTGGGCTGAGGAAGAATAAGAGAAAAATACCTCAAAACTACAGCAGGTAAAAGAGGGTTAATAAAAAGAAATGAAGAATTGGAAGACTCAGAGGAGTTCCCTGCCTGACTGGGTCAAGCAGACAGGGCTTCCAGTTCGTACTACCAAAGCCTTTCAGAAATGAGAGGCTTTTTTAATGGTGTTATTGTAAAAGAAATTTATTCACTATTGTTCAGTGTGCCACTTATTAAGACGAAATTATAAAGTTAAACATTTATTAAATCATTAAATCTCTTTTTGATTTTACCTAAATCTAATTAAGTTCACAATTCTACTATTTTCTCTATCACAATTTTATAAGCCTACAAAAATTATTTATGAAAATTACTTTTCTGCTCTTTTTCTTTGCATTTGTATTCAATGCTTCAAGCCAATCAATTTTTAAAAAAATAAGTTTTAATGAAGCAATTGCTGAATCTCAAAATACCGGGAAATTAGTCTTATTACAATTAGAATCTCTTGATTGTGAAATGTGTAACTATGTAGTAACAAAAGCTTTTGAAAATGAGGAATTATCAAAAAAAATACAAGAAACTTTTATTGCAATAAAAGTTAATGCAAAGCATGGAGATAGAAACTTAGTTAACAGTCTGTACGATTTACAGGATAAAAGTTTTGGTACACTTTTTATCGATGGCAATAAAAATTTAGTTTATCGCTACGATAAAACTACAACCTTTGCAAAGGATTATGATAAAGAATTTGATGTGGCATTGTTTCAAAATAGTGAGGTTATCAAGTTGAATATTTTTAGAGATAATTATAATGAATTTAAAAACAGCGATAACCTTGAACTGTGGATGTCTGCAAGAAAAAGTTTGAATTTAAACAATGATTCTCTTTTAAATATTTATGCAAAAAATCTTATAAAAGATTCTTTAAACTCTTTAAGGGTTTTAACTTTTATTGCCAAACAAGCACCGATAAAGAGTTCTATGGCAGATAATATTTTGAGAAACAATACTAAATTTAAGGAAGTATGGTATGCTATTCCATTAGAGGAACGAATTTCTCTGAATAAGAAGATAATTTCTAAATCTATACAAAAAGCTATCTTGGAAAACGATGAACGCTATGGTTTAATAGTAGCAAATTTTGCAAGAGCAACTTATGATAACAATAAAACTTCTGGAAACATCAACTTTAATTTTCAGGCAATGAATTATTATCAGGGAGTAGTTGATATGAATAAATACTTTAAATATGCTACTTTTTATTATGATTCAGTCATTTTGAAAACAACGGTAGCGGATGTTTTGCGGACAGATTCTTTAAAGAAAGTTGAAATGATGGAAAATGCCAAAGAAGTTTCTGTTGAATCAACAGGTAATAAAAAAACCATTTCCAAATCTTTTTCTTTTAGACCTTTGGGGCAAAACTTTACAAACACATTAAATGAAGCCGCATGGTTTATTTATAAAAATACAAATGAAAAAATTCACTTGCAAAAAGCTTTGGAATGGTCGTCGAAAGGAAATCAATATTCCCAAAAATTCGATGCTATGGATACAGAGGCAAGAATACTTTATAAACTTGGTGAAAAAAATGCTGCTATCGAATTAATGGAAAAAGTTGTACAATTAAAAAATGAAAAAATAAAATCTGCAACTGCTTTTAAAAGTTTAGATCATGTTTTAAATAACATGAAAGAAAATAAATCAATAATAGATGCTGAAGAATGAACAGCCCCGGCAAGTTAGAAAGCCCTACTCACACAACATTTATTAGCATGCAAATAATTTTACTAACGTGCTGTAAATGTAAAATGATTTAAATTATTTATTTTCCAATCGCCTCAATCCCCGGCAATACTTTCCCTTCAAAATACTCTAACAATGCACCACCACCGGTGCTTACATAACTCACCTTATCTGCGAGATTAAATTTATTTACCGCAGCTAAACTATCCCCACCTCCTAACAATGAAAATGCGCCTTCACCTGTAGCTTCAGCTACCGTAAGGGCAATGGATTTTATGCCATTTTGAAACTTTTCCATTTCAAAAACACCCATCGGTCCGTTCCACAAAATGGTTTTTGAATTTTTTATTATCTCGCTAAATATTCCAACACTTATGAGTTTCACAACGTCCTGGTCTTTGCCGGTAGTGCTGTCTATTTCGCACCAACGTCCAGGTCTTTACCGGTCGTTATATCAATGATCATTTTCTATGTAAAACAAAACAAAAAGCCAACAATAAAAGGATGTGATTTGGGAATTGTCTTTTGATTGGAAAATTTTATTGCTGATAAATTTATTCAACAAAAATTGGATTGTATCCATTAAAATCTTTGCAAAGGAAAGTAGAACATAAGTGCAAAGTCCGAAAAATACAAACACAGGTAAGCAAAATTTCAATTTACAATCTAACAGGATTTTTATAAAATATACAGTATTCAAAAATGAAAGTTAAAGTTTTCGTTTCCTGAGAAAACATATGATAAATGATCCAACGTCCGGCAGGGGCCGGTATTGTTGAGATGTAATTATTATTCAATAGATATTGTCTTCTTTTCAAAAAAAAGTTTATTCTTTAAATTTCTGTTGCCCCTTTTATTACCCAAAATGCTGAAACCCTTGCCATTAAGGGGAAATTAATTTTTTATAGTACAATGCATACATTAAGATAAATACAACTTTTGTTATATGATCAATAATTATTGAATTTAGTTTTGAGTTTATCTATCAAATAATAGATACTTTCTACAGAACAGTTAACGTTAAAAAGCAGAGGACACAAAACAAAACATGGCAGGGGGTTTGTTTAATCCAAATTCGCCAGTGGATTTATCCTTCTCACTTTACGCTTTTAGATTTATGGTACTCAATTATATGATTTATCTCAGTTATTGATTACCGGTAGTTAAATGTTGATTAAATAATAAACAACCCTGAAAAAAATAAATTTCATAAATATACAATGACAACTTCGGTAAAAAAGGTTTTTGAAGAAGCCGGAAACCAGATATCTTTTATGTCCGGTTTTTTTGGTAATATATTTTCCCGGGGGTTTGAAGGGAACGAATTTATCCGGCAATGTTTTATTATAGGATACAAATCTTTGTCTCTAGTAGGTATAACAGGTTTTATCCTTGGTTTTGTAATGACCCTTCAATCAGAACCTACGATGAAAGGATTCGGGGCAGGTAGCTTTGTACCAGGTATGGTAGCAATTTCAATTATCCGCGAGATATGTCCTGTAATAATAGCACTTATATGTGCTGGAAAAATTTCTTCAAGCATTGGTGCAGAACTTGGCAGTATGAAAGTAAGCGAGCAGATTGATGCAATGGAAGTGTCAGGTGCAAATCCGATACAATATCTGGTTGTTACACGTATACTTGCATGCACCATAATGATACCCCTTCTTACTCTTATGGCAGATGCGCTAGCGCTTTTGGGTGGCTTTACTGCTTCTAACATTGGAGGTCATTACAGTTTCTTACTTTACTTTAATAAGGCTTTCAGTCCACTCACTTTCGTAGATCTTCTGCCCTCATTTACAAAAACAATTTTTTTCGGTTTTGCTATTGGCTTTGTAGGTTGTTATAAAGGCTATAATTCAAACCGTGGAACTGAAAGTGTGGGTGTGGCAGCTAATTCAGCTGTTGTGAGTGCATCGCTATGGATCATTCTGCTGGATGCTATTGCTGTTCAGCTCACCTCTGTATTCGCTTACAATTGAAAATATTCTGATGGAAACGCTGACTAAAAATAAAGAGCAAAAGGAAAATACAAAAACTGTTATTGAATTACGCAATGTAAAAAAATCCTTTGGATCTAAAAATGTACTGACAGATATCAGTATGGATCTTTTTAAGGGGGAAAATCTGGTAGTTTTGGGTAAATCCGGTACCGGAAAATCTGTTACCATAAAATGTATGGTGGGATTACTTGTACAGGATGAAGGCAGCGTGGTGGTTTTAGACGAGGATGTAAATAACCTGAGTAGCCCGGATCTTAAAGAATTAAGAACAAAAGTGGGTTTCTTATTTCAAAGTGGTGCATTGTATGATTCAATGACTGTAAGAGAAAATCTTGAATTTCCTTTAACACGTGTTTTAAAGATCAAAGATCAGGATGAAATAAAACAAAGAATAGAAGAAGTACTTGAGGCTGTAGGCTTACTATCGGCTATTGATACTATGCCTTCAGATCTGTCAGGGGGAATGAGAAAACGAATCGGGCTTGCCCGCACACTTATTTTAAAGCCGGAAATTATGCTATATGATGAGCCGACAACGGGCCTTGATCCAATCACTTCCCGTGAAATAAGCGAACTGATTCTGTTAATGCAAAAAAAGTATAAAACTTCGTCGATCATTATCACTCATGATATGGCCTGTGCGGAGATAACATCAGACAGAATACTGGTAATGAATGAGGGAAAAGTTATAGCAGAAGGAAATTTTGAAGAACTGAAAAATTCACAGGATGAACTTGTAGGTTCATTTTTTAAATAATATGATCATTAAACAGTGGCTCTGGTATGAACCGGCAAATTGCAAATAAAAAATTAATAAAAAAATCACAATGAAAGTTACCCCATCACAAAAAATAGGAATAGGAATATTTACCATAGTCGGAATTCTGATTTTAGTCGTAGGTATTTTTTTTATAGGAAAAAATAAAAACATGTTCGGAAATACATTCACGGTTTATGGAACGTTCAATACAGTTGGCGGTTTACAGGCTGGTAACAAGATCAGGTTTGCAGGTATAGATGTAGGTACAGTAGAAAATATTTCTATCGTTTCTGATACAACGGTAAGGGTCGATATGCTTTTGCAATCCAAGGTCAAACCATTCCTGAAAGCTACTTCGATGGCAAGTATAGGTTCAGACGGATTGATGGGTGATAAGTTGATCATGATCACTGCTGGCGGCCCTGATGTAACACTGTTAAAAGACGGGGAAAAGATAAGAACTACCAACCCTCTGGACTTTGATAAAACAATTGCAAGGATGACTAAAGTTGCGGAAAATGCGGAAGTTTTATCCCGTTCTTTAGCAGGTATAACTGTTCAGCTTAGCGAGGGTAAAGGTAGTCTTGGTAGATTGTTGTATAAAGATGATCTGGCAGTTTCCATGGAAGGGGCTGTAAATAATGTAAAAAATATGACCGGTTCTCTTGCCGGCGTAAGTTCAGATATCAAATCGGGGCGCGGCTCTATCGGAAGATTACTTTACAGTGACGAGCTCGCTAAAAGCCTGGAAGCTACTGCCGCAGGGGCTAAGGTTACCATGTCAACAGTAAATGATGCAGCTTTTGGATTCAGTGAAAACATGAAAGCATTACAGGGAAATATTTTATTCAGGGGGTATTTTAAAAGGCAGGCAAAATCAAAAGCAAAAGCAAAAGAGGCTGCTTTGCAGAATGGAACAGACAGTACAGAATTTGAATTTGATGAACAAGAAATGAAGGAAATAGAAACAGCGGCTGAAAAAGCGCAACAGGATATTTTAAAAAGGAAAAAGAAAGTACCTTAAACTAAAGAGAAAAAGATGCTCATTTCTGAGCAGTCATTTAATTAATTCTCAAATTTTTTCTACTAAAACTTCGAATTTTTTTTATTAAAATGAGATTTGAGAATTATTTTTGATGATGACGACACAGCAGCATCCTTAATTTTTACACAATAAATTAAGGAATACAATAAGTTCATACCAAAAGAATAAAAATTATTTACTTAGAAGCAATGTATCGGCCATTACCCAAAATTGAATAAATCATAACTTCCAAATTCTAAATTTTACACTTTAAATATTATTTTAGTCTACCCCAAATACCATCCAAAATATACAACCAAATTTTTTGCCCAAATCTATTCTTCCATCGCCTCAATCCCCGGCAATATTTTCCCTTCAAAATATTCCAGCAATGCCCCACCACCGGTGCTTACATAACTCACTTTATCTGCGAGATTAAATTTATTTACCGCAGCTACACTATCGCCACCGCCTACTAAGGAGAATGCGCCATGGCTTGTGGCTTCTGAAACTGCAAGTGCAATGGCTTTAGTGCCGTTTTGAAATTTCTCCATTTCAAAAACACCCATAGGTCCGTTCCATAAAATTGTTTTCGATTTGTTGATTATCTCACTAAATATACCTATCGCTTTTGGTCCAATATCAAGTCCCATCCATCCATCAGGTATCTGGTCGCTTGGGCAATCTTTTGTATTTGCATCAGCAGCAAATTTATCTGCAATAACAGAGGTTTCAGGCAGGTGAATACTAACGTTTTTTTGTTTTGCTTTTTCTAAAATATCCAATGCTGTCTGCAGTCTGTCATCTTCGCAAAGTGATGCACCAATGTTGCCGCCACGAGCTTTTAAAAAAGTATAAGCCATGCCGCCACCAATAATTATATCTGTAGCACGCTCTAATAAATTTTCTATTATTAATATTTTATCCGAAACTTTTGCACCGCCAATAATTGCAGTAAAAGGTTTTTCATTGTTGTGCATTACCTTATCTGCACTTTTTACTTCGGCCTCCATTAACAGACCAAACATTTTATTGGCAGGTTCGTAAAATTTTGCAATAACTGCTGTAGATGCATGCGCACGGTGTGCTGTTCCAAATGCATCGTTTACATATACATCACCAAGAGCACTTAATTTTTTTGCAAATGCTTCATCGCCTTTTTCTTCTTCTTTGTGAAAACGCAGATTTTCCAGCAACAATACCTCGCCACCTCTAAGCATGCTTGCCGTAAGGCCTGCCTGCGAGCCAATACAATCATCAGCAAAAAAAACTTTTGTATCGCCTCCCAACAATTCGTGCAAATGATTTACCAAATGCTTTAAAGAAAATTTATTTGTAGGACCCTCTTTTGGTCTTCCCAGATGGCTCATTAAAATTACACTGCCACCATCTACCAGTATCTTTTTAATGGTAGGGATTGTAGCAGCCATTCTTGTATCATCTGTAATAACGTTTTTATCATCCAGCGGCACATTAAAATCTACTCTTACTAATGCTGTATGTCCTTTAAAATTGAAGTCGGAAAATTTGCTCATGGTATTATAAGGTTGAGATTTCTATTAATGGATCGTTTGTGGTTAAAAATAAATTAAGTATTTCAGGAAATCTTTCTTGAAAAAGTGATTTTAAATTCTTGTTCGATATGTTTCCAATGTTTAAATATAATATTCTCGGTGGTGCACCTGCTACTTTCTGATAATTGGAGAAATCTATATCCTTGGTTGTAATAATAATTTTATTGTCTTTTTGCGCTGCCATTTTATAAACTTCAACATCCGGAGTAATTTCAAACTTTAATTCCTTAAAAGATTTTGCCTTTACTCCAAATTCTTCTTTTAACCAAATTGCCATTTGGGGAGGTAAGTTCAAGTCAATCCAAAACTCTATTTCATCAAGCTGCGTCATTTACTACAAGTATTACAGTATGATCTAATTTTTTCGCAGCATACGCAAGTGAAGCAGTGATGTCTTCCTTTTCTAAGTAAGAAAAATCTTCCAAAATTTCAGCTTCTGTCATACCTGCCGATAGGTACCCTAAAACATCAGATACTTTAAAACGCATCCCCCTAATGGTCGGTTTCCCACCCATCAAACCGGGTATGATTGTAATTCGTTTTAATAATTCCTGTTCCATAAATGATCGTTTCAGTAAAGTTACTGTTTAAGCCGTACTTGTAAAAAACAAAAAAGCCTCCCTTTTGAAGGGAAGCTTTATATCAATTTATATACTTTCTTATTTGTTTATTAACCCTGCAAAATAACTTACTGTTCTTACCAACTGCGATACATAACTCATTTCATTATCGTACCAGCTTACTGTTTTTACCAGTTGCTTATCGCCAATTGTTTGTACTTTAGTTTGGGTAGAATCAAACAATGAACCGAAGTTTATTCCGATTACATCGGTACTTACAATTTCATCTACGTTATAGCCAAAACTTTCGTTGCTTGCTGCTTTCATAGCTGCATTTACTTCGTCAACCGTTACTGTTTTTTCTAAAATAGAATACAGTTCAGTTAAAGATCCTGTAATTACAGGTACTCTTTGCGCTCCCCCATCAAGTTTACCTTTAAGCTCAGGCAATACAAGACCTATTGCTTTTGCTGCACCTGTACTGTTTGGAACAATATTAGCCGCTGCCGCTCTTCCTCTTCTTAAATCATTTTTAGCATGAGGCGCATCCAATGTATTTTGGTCGTTGGTATATGCGTGAATAGTACTCATCATTCCTGTTACAATGGTAAAATTATCATTCAACACTTTTGCCATTGGCGCAAGACAGTTGGTTGTACAACTTGCACAGCTGATAATTGTTTCAGTACCATCTAGTATTGCATGGTTTACATTGAATACAACTGTTTTTAAATCGCCGGTTGCAGGTGCAGAAATCACTACTCTTTTTGCGCCTGCGGTAATATGTGCCTGTGCCTTTGCAGCATCTGTAAAAAATCCTGTACTCTCAATTACAACATCTACATCGTGGCTTCCCCATGGAATTTGTGCAGGATCTTTTTGTGCGTATACTTTTACTTCATGACCATTTACCACTATCGAATTTTCTGTTGAAGTTACTTCCTGTTCAAACCTTCCCTGTGCACTGTCATATTTTAATAAATGCGCCAATGTTGCCGGGCTTGTAAGGTCATTAATTGCAACTACATCTATTCCTTCCATATTGTGTATCTGGCGAAAAACCAAACGGCCAATTCTGCCAAAACCATTAATGGCAACTTTAATTGAACTCATAACTGTTTATTTGAAATGATAATAATTTTTGAAGTGCAAAATTACATGTTGTTATCAATTAATTTATCAAATAATTTAAGGTGCCAAAATCCTTAACTTTTTAGCTGATTTATACCACCTGTTTTATAAAATAACCACTGCTGTAAAAGAAAACACTATGGAAATGATAATTACCTACTTTTATATTCTTAATCTTAAAACAAACTCAAATGAAAAGTACAGGTTTATTAATTCTATTGGCGGTAGTTGTTGTAATTGGCTTCTTAGGCTGCAATGGCTACAATGGTCTTGTAAAGCAAGATGAAAGTGTAAAAAAAGCTTTTAATAATGTACAGACTGAATACCAGAACAGATCTGACCTTGTTGGTAATTTAGTAAATACGGTAAAAGGAGCTGCAAATTTTGAGCAGAATACCCTTACTGCTGTGGTGGAAGCCCGAGCAAAAGCTACAAGCGTAAATATAAATGCAGATAACCTTACTCCCGAAAAGATTGCAGAATTTCAGGCAGCTCAAGGCCAGTTATCCGGTTCATTAAGCAGGTTGCTTGCAACGGTTGAAGCCTATCCTACTTTAAAAGCAACAGAAGGTTTTATGAGGTTGCAAAGCCAGCTGGAAGGTATTGAAAACAATATCAAGAATTCCCGTAAGGTCTTTAATGAAGAAATAAATATTTACAACACAAAAGTGCGTTCTTTCCCAATGAATATTCTAGGTGGTATTTTTGGTTTTAGAGCAAAAGATGGTTTTAAAGCTGATGCAGGTGCAGAGAAGAAAGTAGATGTAAATTTTGATGATTTGAACAAAAAAAAATAGATACTACAACTTCTGATTAATTACAGATGAACAACAAAAAGTATATTCCTTATATAATAGGAGCTGTGTTAGTTGTATTGGGATTGTATCTCATTACAACTTATAACGGTTTGGTAAAGAAAGATGAAAAGGTAAAAGTGCAGTGGAGTGAGGTTCAGAATGCATACCAGCGGAGGCTCGATCTTATCCCCAACCTTGTAAATACCGTGAAAGGTAATGCGGGTTTTGAGCAGAATACTTTACAGGAAATTACTGAAGCCCGTGCCAAAGCTAATTTTGTAAACGTAAGTGCAAATAATGTTTCTGCTAACGCCTACAATGCCCAAACCCAGGCTCAGGATGAACTTGCAGCTTCTGCCAACAGTCTGCTGATTACTGTAGAAAAATATCCTGAACTGCAGGGTACAAAAGCTTTTACAACTTTACAGACCCAACTCGAAAGAACGGAACTACGTATAAAAGTTGCACGCAAAGATTTTAATGAAGCCATACAATATTATAATAGTAGTGTAAGAGGTTTTCCAACCAAAATGATTGGGGGCATATTTGGCTTTGCTCCAAAAAATGGTTTTCAGTCAGATGCAGGTGCAGAAAAATCAACAGAAATAAAATTTAAATAATGCTTTTTCCCTTTTTTAAAAAGAAAACATTTTTTACTGATGCAGAAAAGCAACGTGTGGTAGAAGCCATTCGTAATGCTGAACATCGCACCAGTGGCGAAATACGTGTATATGTAGAAAGCAGAAATACTTACATGGATCCTATGGACAGAGCAGCAGAAATTTTCTATAATTTGAAGATGGATAAAACAGATGAAAGAAATGCAGTGTTGCTTTATATTGCTGTGAAAGACAAACAGCTGGCGCTTTTTGGAGACGAAGGAATCTACAAAACTACTGGTGCAGAATATTGGAATAGTTCGGTAAAAAGTATGTTGAAAAAAATTACTGCCGAGGATATTATTGGTGGCATGGTACATTGTATAACGAGCATTGGCGAAACACTCCACGATAAATTTCCTTACAATAAACTGAATGACAAGAATGAATTACCCGACGAAATTGTTTTTGGCAAATAAACGCTCTTACAAATACTACTAAATGAATCGTTTTATAAAAATTTCTTTTACCGTTTTAATACTGTTTTGTTCTTTAATGGTATTAGGACAAACATATCCTGATAGGCCTAATCCGCCTAGACTTGTAAATGACTTTACAAATACCTTAACTGCAGAACAGGTGCAGACGCTTGAAGCAAAATTAGTGGTGCTTGATGACAGTACTTCTACACAGATTGCTGTTGTTATTGTTCCTTCTGTAAACGGTGCAACCATTGCTGATTATAACGTGGGACTTTTAAGAAAATGGGGTGTAGGTTCCAAAAATAACAATGGCATTATTTTATTAATTGCAAAAAATGACCGAACACTTGATATTACTGTGGGTTACGGTTTAGAAGGTTCTCTTACAGATGCTACATCAAAAAGTATTATTGACGATATTATTGTCCCAAATTTTAAAGGGTCAGATTACTACAGAGGTATAGATCTCGGCACTGATGCTATTGTGCAGGCAGTTAAAGGAAAGTATAATTCGGCAAGAGCTAAAAGTACAGGCTCAGGCAAAGGGGGATACAGCATTATATTTATTATAATTATCATAATAATTGTCTCTCTTATCTCAAGGGGTGGGGGTGGAGGTGGCGGTACATTTATGAGCCGCAGGGGGCAAAGTGGTATAGGTCAGGCTTTATTGCTTGGTGCACTTTTCGGCGGTGGCGGTCGAGGTGGTGGCGGAGATTGGGGAGGTGGCGGAGACGGTGGCGGTGGCGGCTTTGGCGGTTTTGGTGGTGGCAGCGGTGGAGGTGGTGGAGCTAGTGGCAGCTGGTAATATTTTGAAACTAAATTTTCTTTTTCTTCTTTTAAACGAGGCTGTCTCATAAGTGCGAGACAGCCTCTTTGTATTCGGATCCCTGTCGGAGAGGATAAGTAGTTTAAGCAAATCTCAGCGCCATTTTCTAATTATGAGACAGCCTCGTTTTTTTGGCTTAAATAAATGGGTAAAACTTATGCACTTGCCTAAATAGTTAGGGTTTTTTAGCACAGCATTTGCTCTTAAAAGTTTAATAAATACAAAAAATAATAATAATAACAATAGCTAAAAACCGCAGCATAAAATCTTTAGCTATTTTTTTGAAAGCAAAAAAAGCATTTATAAAATGCCGCTTCTTTAATTTTTAAGATGCTTCTTATTAAATGATGAAGCTTTTTCAATTTCTGCAGGCAAATACAAATTCTAATAAATATTTCCATAAGTTTTTAATAGACTTTATAGCTTTAAACTATTGCTATATAATATCTATTAATAAACATTATCGTTAGGATGCTCGTAAGTTTGCAACCTAAATAACAGATAAACTCCCAATTATGGAAAATAATACCACTGCCGGTACAGCACCCTACAATGTGAATGGCGAAAGCAAATGTCCCTTTTCAGGTGCAGCTGCTGTAAAGAAAACCGCTGCGGGCAACGGTCCTACAAATCGTGACTGGTGGCCTAACCAGCTTAAATTAAATATTCTCCGTCAAAATGCGCTTGAATCTAGCCCTATGAGCGAGGCATTTAATTATGCAGAAGAATTTAATAAACTTGATTTAGGTGCATTAAAAAATGATATTTATCAATTAATGACTACCAATCAAGAATGGTGGCCGGCAGATTATGGTACTTATGGAGGGCTTTTTATAAGAATGGCATGGCACAGTGCCGGTACTTACCGCATTGCTGATGGGCGTGGTGGTTCAGGGTTTGGTACACAACGCTTTGCTCCCCTAAACAGCTGGCCCGATAATGCTAATCTTGATAAAGCACGTTTGCTTTTATGGCCAATCAAACAGAAATATGGTAACAAAATTTCATGGGCTGATTTGTTAGTGTTGGCCGGTAATTGCGCATTGGAAGCTTCCGGCTTTCCGACTTTCGGTTTTGCGGGTGGCCGAGTTGATGTTTGGGAGCCTCAGGAAGATATTTATTGGGGTTCAGAAAGAGAATGGTTGGGTGACAACCGTTACACAGGAGACCGTGAATTGGAGCAACCCCTTGCTGCGGTTCAAATGGGCTTAATTTATGTAAATCCGGAAGGTCCTAATGGCAATCCTGATCCGCTTTTAGCGGCACGTGATATTAGAGAAACCTTTGGTCGTATGGCAATGAATGATGAAGAGACTGTAGCACTTATTGCAGGCGGACATACATTAGGTAAAACCCATGGTGCTGCCGATGCTGATGAATATGTAGGCGTAGAGCCTTCCGCTGCAGGTATCGAACATCAAAGCCAGGGTTGGCACAATACTTTCAACACAGGTAAAGGAGTTGATACAATTACCAGTGGCCTGGAAGGCGCATGGACAACCACCCCCGCAAAGTGGAGCAATAATTATTTCGAAAACCTTTTCGCATACGAATGGGAAGTTTATAAAGGTTCGGGTGGTGTACATCAATGGAGACCCGTTAATAATGGTGGTGCAGGTTTAGTGCCCGATGCACATGATGCATTAAAAAGTCATCAGCCATTTATGTTGACTACCGATCTTTCCTTAAGAGTAGATCCCATATACGAAAAAATTTCAAGAAATTTTCTTGAAAATCCTGCAGCATTAAATGACGCATTTGCAAGAGCATGGTTTAAATTAACGCACAGAGATATGGGACCAAGGGCCCGATATTTAGGTCCTGAAGTACCTGCAGAAATATTAATTTGGCAAGATCCAGTTCCTGATGTTGCGCATCAATTAGTAGATGAAAATGATATAGCTGCTTTAAAAGCAAACATACTTGCTACAGGCATACCTGTTTCTCAATTGGTATCTACTGCATGGGCCTCTGCAACTACTTTTCGTGGAAGCGATAAACGTGGCGGCGCAAATGGTGCACGCATTCGTCTTGCACCACAAAAAGACTGGAAGGTTAACAATCCAGCCCAATTATCAAAAGTATTGGCTGCGCTTGAAGCAG
>Ga0209511_1002434_pt1 | contig 15250 bp, 18 predicted proteins | sample SSSSmetaG_FD_184141 | JGI IMG/M metagenome (GOLD analysis project Ga0209511, IMG submission 184141) | Glacier valley bacterial and archeal communities from Borup Fiord, Nunavut, Canada, to study Microbial Dark Matter (Phase II) - ​SSSS... | ecosystem: Environmental > Aquatic > Freshwater > Ice >...
CGCCGCCGCCCACGCCGATCCCGACGCCTTCTGGCGCGGACAGATCGGCCGGCTCGACTGGATGACGGCGCCGACGCGCATGGGCGACTGGAGCTTCGATCCCGTCGACATCCGCTGGTTCGAGGACGGTGTGCTCAACGCGAGCGTGAACTGCCTCGACCGGCACGACCCGGCGCGCGTCGCGATCGTGTGGGAGGCCGACGACCCCGCGACGCCGCCGCGCCACGTGACCTATGGCGAGCTGCTCGCCGAGACGTGCCGAATGGCAAACGTCCTGATCCGTCTCGGCGTCCGCCGCGGCGACCGGGTGACGATCTACCTGCCGATGATCCCCGAGGCTGCGATGGCGATGCTCGCCTGCGCGCGGATCGGGGCGGTACACTCGGTGGTCTTCGCCGGCTTCTCGCCCGAGGCGATCGCCGGGCGGATCGCGGACGCCGGCAGCCGCATCGTCATCACCGCGGACGGTGGCTTCCGCGGCGGCAAGGCGCTGCCCCTCAAGGCAGCGGTCGATGCGGCGTGCGACATCGCCGGCACCGTCGACGCCGTGCTCGTTGTCCGCCACGCCGGGGTTGCCGTAGCCATGACCGAAGGCCGCGACCATCGGTGGCATGATCGGCGGGAGACCGCCGCGGATACCTGCACGCCCGCGGCGATGGGGGCGGAGGACCCGCTGTTCCTGCTCTACACGAGCGGCTCGACCGGCAAGCCCAAGGGGGTGCTTCACACCAGCGGTGGCTACCTGCTGTGGGCGAACTTCACCTTCGACCTCGTGTTCGACAGCCGCCCGGGCGAGCTGTTCTGGTGCACCGCCGACGTCGGCTGGGTGACCGGGCACAGCTACGGCGTCTACGGCCCGCTGTCGGCCGGGGCGACGGTGCTGATGTTCGAAGGCGTGCCGACGTGGCCGGCGAGCGACCGCTTCTGGGCAGTCGTCGAACGCCACCGGGTCAACGTCTTCTACACCGCGCCGACCGCGCTGCGCGCGCTGATGCGCGACGGCGATGCCCCGGTGTCGGCGCACGACCTGTCGAGCCTGCGTCTGCTGGGTTCGGTCGGGGAGCCGATCAACCCCGCGGCGTGGGACTGGTACCACCGTGTCGTCGGCAAGGGCGCGCTGCCGATCGTCGATACGTGGTGGCAGACCGAGACCGGCGGGGTGATGATCTCCCCGCTGCCGGGCGCGACCGACCTCAAGCCGGGATCGGCGACGCTGCCGCTGCCCGGAGTCGAGCCCGCGCTGGTCGACGCCGCCGGTGCGTTCGTCGCCAACCATCCGGGGGCGGCGGCGAGCGGCAACCTGGTCCTCACCCGCTCGTGGCCGGGGCAGGCGCGGACGCTGTGGGGCGACCATGCTCGCTTCGCTGCGACCTATTTCAGCACCCATCCGGGCCTGTACTTCACCGGCGACGGCGCGCGGCGTGACGAGGATGGCTATTGGTGGATCACCGGCCGAGTCGACGACGTCATCAATGTCAGCGGCCACCGCATGGGCACCGCCGAGGTCGAGAGCGCGCTCGTCGCCCACGAACACGTCGCCGAGGCCGCCGTCGTCGGCTTCCCGCACGACATCAAGGGGCAGGGCATCTATGCCTATGTCACGTTGAACGCCGGGGTCGAGGAGAGCGCGGCGCTGCTCGCCGAGCTGCGCGCAAGCGTGCGCACGATCATCGGTGGGATCGCGACGCCCGACCACTTCCATCTGACGCCGGGCCTGCCCAAGACGCGGTCGGGCAAGATCATGCGGCGCATCCTCAGGAAGATCGCCGAGAACGACTTCGCCAGCCTCGGAGACACCTCGACGCTCGCCGACCCGAGCATCGTCGATCAGCTTATCGCGGGACGAATGAACCGGTAGCCAACCCAATGTATCTAGCTATACGTCGGGCATGCGCGCCGAAGTTCCTGTCATCCCTACCTATGATCGCATGATGTACCCGGCGCTTCAGGCACTGAAGGCGTTGGGCGGCTCCGCAACGAATAATGAGTTGTTGAGCAAGGTGATCGAAGTCATGCAGCTGCCTGACTCGGTCGCCGCACTGATCCACACGGACAACAGATCAACTCGAGTCGCGTATAATCTGGCTTGGGCCAAGACCTACCTGAAGAAGGTAGGGGCGCTGGAAAGCGGGGGGCGTGGCGTGTGGGCGCTAACCGCGGCTGGCGAAACAATGTCGCCCGATGACGTCGCACGTATCCCGGCGACCGTTCGTAAACAGGACGTTCGGCGAACGACTGATGATCCGTCTGTCGAGACGAGCGTTCAGGCAATGCAGAGCAACGCGGCTCCGCCCGAAGACAGTTGGCGCGACATTGTTCTGACGGCCCTACAACGGATGGAGCCGGCTGCTTTCGAACGGCTTGCGCAGCGGCTCCTGCGAGAGGCGGGATTTACCAAGGTCGAGGTAACGGGTCGTAGCGGCGATGGCGGCATCGATGGCGTTGGCGTGCTGCGGCTCGGCTTATTGTCTTTTCAGACGCTGTTCCAATGCAAGCGTTACCAAGGAACGGTTGGTGCCGGCGCGGTCCGCGACTTCCGCGGGGCCATGGTAGGCCGCAGCGACAAGGGACTAGTAATTACAACCGGCACGTTTTCGAGCGATGCCCGCAGAGAAGCCACACGCGACGGTGCTCCACCGATCGAGCTGATTGACGGTGACGAACTTTGCACTTTGTTAAAGAATCACAGAGTTGGCGTGCGTACTGAACTGGTTGAGCAGGTGATCGTAGATACAAGCTGGTTTAAGACCATTTGATGGCGACGAGATGAGCGACGTCCTCTGGCAGGGCAAGTACCTCGAGGTGCGGCGCGACGGGACGTGGGAGTTCGCCGCGCGCGTCGGTGGGATCGGCGCGGCAGTGATCCTCGCGACGACGACGGCCGGCGAGATCGTTCTCGTAGAGCAGTTGCGACGCGCCTTCGGCCGGCCGGTGATCGAGCTGCCCGCGGGGCTGATCGGCGACGACGGCGACTTCGATCCCGCGATTGCGGCGGCGCGCGAGCTCGCCGAGGAGACGGGGTTCACCGCGACCGAGTGGACACCCATCGGCGACTTCGCGACATCGGCGGGAATGTCGAGCGAGACCTTCACCCTGTTCCGCGCGCGCGGGCTGACCCGGTCCGGTTCCGGCGGCGGCGTGGACGGAGAGGACATCACGGTCCACGTCGTCCCGCTCGCCGAGGTGCCCGCTTGGCTCGACATCGCCCGCACGCGCGGCTGCGTGATCGACAGCCGGCTGATCGTCGCGCTGGGGCTGATCTAAATCCGCTTCGTCACCGCGATCGCCGCGCGGCAGCCGGCGCGGATCAGGGCGCTCATCACCGGGAAGCCGGTGCCGCCCATCTCGCTCGCGGTGTCGCGATGCTCGACCTCCTCGGCCTGGAAGTCGGCGATATGGGCTCGCAGTTCGGGGTCGCGGCCGTCGGCGAGCGCGTCGTGCTGCGCCTGATAATGGCGGTCGATCTCGGTCTCGACCGCGACGGTGCACGCCATCGCCGCGTCGGGGCCGAGCAGCGCGGTGCCGACGCCGAGCATGTAGCCTGCGACGTGCCAGATCGGGTGGAGGATCGTCGGGCGGACGCGGCGGCGGACGATCAGCTCGTCGAACACCGCGAGGTGCCGCGCCTCCTGCGCGCGCATGCGGCCGATGGCCGGGGCGACGGCGGCGCGGTTGCCCATCACGGCGAGCTGGCCCGCATAAATCCGCGCCGCGCCATACTCGCCGGCGTGGTCGACGCGGATCATCTCGTCGATTGTTTCCGTAGCAGCCACAGCGCGCCGCCTCCGATCAGGGTGGATAGCAGCGCGTTATACCCCGCCATCGACACGCCGAACAGCGACCACGCCGCCGCATCGCAGCGGATCATCGGCGTCGCGAGCGCGGCGGTGATGAAGCTGCTGCCCGGCGCCAGACCCATCCCGGTGCACGCCTGCGGCCCCGCCCACCAGTGATACTCGACCCCGGCGTGAAATGCGCCGATCCCCGCCGACGCCAGCATCGCCACCGCCGCCAGCGCGACAACGGCGCGACGGTTTCCGAAAGCCCACGCGAGAAGGCCGAATGCCAGCGCCGCAACGTGCGGCCAGCGCTGCCACAGGCACATCTCGCACGGCGCGAGGTGCCCGAGGTACTGGAATGCGAGCGCCCCGCCGAGCAGCGCCGCGCTGCCCGTCAGCACCAGCGCATTCGCCGCCTTAGAGGACATAACGGTAGACGAGGTAGGCTGCGATCAGCGCGACGGCGACGAGCGCGACGCGGTGGAAGTGCGCCTCGATATAATGTTCGGCGACCGCGCCGAAGCGCTTGAGCAGCAGCGCGACGACGATGAAGCGGCCGCCGCGCCCAACGACCGACGCGAGCAGAGCACCGCCGACGCCAAGATGGACGCTGCCCGCCGCGATCGCCGCCGGCATCGGCGCGAGCAGGAAGGCGAGCGGCCAGAGAAAGATGTTGCGGGCGACGTCGGCGCGGAAGGCGTCGAACTCGGCGGTCTTGTGAAGGAAGGCGAGCAGCGGCCGCGCGACCGCCTCGAACAGCAGCGCGCCGATGTAATAGGCGATGACCGCGCCGAGCGCCGACGCGACGAGGCCGATGACGCCGTAGCGGAGCGACCGCTGCGGCTGCGCGATCGACATCGGGAGCTGGAGCAGTTCGGGCGGTATCGTGAAGAACGCCCCGTCGACGAAACAGACCAGCGCCAGCCAGCGCTCGGCGTTGGGGCGACCGGCGACGACGAGCAGGCGGTCGTAAAGCTGGCGGAGCAAGGGCGCGTTCCGGGATGGTGACGCCGCCCTCTACCACGTCGCCGCCTCACGTCGACCGGCAAAGCGGCGGCCGCCCGTCTCGGCCGCGCTGGCGCGCGTCAGGGCGCGATGATAGACGCGCGGCGGCAGGAGGTAGATCGCGTAGACGCGGTAACCCGGCAGTGGTGCGTGGCACTCGGCGAAGGCGTTGCGGTCTTTGCGCCGGACGGCGGCGATGCGACGCCACGCGCGAAGAAGGCCCGGGCCCTGATCGCGTTCCTCGCCGTCGCCCCGGAAAAACTGTCCTCGCGCGCCGAATTGATCGCCCTGCTGTGGAGCGATCGGGGCCACGAGCAGGCGCGCGCCAGCCTGCGCCAATGCCTGTTCGAACTGCGCCACGATGCGCCCGGCCTGATCGAGATCGACGGGGAGACGGTTTCGCTCGCCGCTGCGGTCGTCGCCAACGGGGCCGCCGCGCCGCGCCTGACGGGCCTCGACGGCATCGCTCCGGGGTGTGACCGCTGGCTGGAGCATCGGCGCGAGGCCTCCGCCGTTGCCCCGCCGGCCGCCCTGGGCGAAGCAAATGGTCCGATCGCGTTACGTCGATCGTCCTGGGCGTGGGGCGCGACCGTGGCAGTCATCGTGCTTCTTGCCGCGCTCGCCGCATGGTGGTCGCTGGGCCGACCGCCAGCCCCCGCGGGGTTGACGGTGATTGCTGTCGGACCCTTCACCGCGACCGCTGACACGGCGGCGGCGGTCACGATCGCCCAGCGGATGAACGACGACGTGCGTGCCTTGCTGCCGGCAGAACGTGCCGTCGTCCGGGTCAACGACGCCCCCGGCAACCGGCTGGAGGCGGCGCGGCGACTTGGCGCGGAGTGGGTGATTTCGGGCAGTGTCGATCCGAGCGTCGGCGCGGGCAGGGTTCACGTCCAGGTCGAGACGCCCGACGGACAGCTGATCTGGGTTCGTGACGTCGATGCCGCCCCCGGCCGCCTCGGCGATGCTGCCGCGATAGCTGCAACGCGAATCGCGATGGCGACCGGGTGCGCGCTCGGCGAACCGCGGGTCCAGCGTAGTGTCGACGTGCTGGGGCTGTTGCTCGAGGCCTGCGAACGGCTGGATTTCTCCGCGGATAATTATAGCCATCAGGTTGCCCTCGTGGCGTTGCGACGGCTGGCCGACCGGGCTCCCGACGACGCACTCGCTCAGGCGCAATTCGGCACCGGACTGGCAGTTCTGGCGGGGGATATGCCACCGGCGCTCGCCACGGCACAGCGCGATGAGGCAACCCGGCGGCTGAACCATGCCGTGCAGCTCGATCCCCGCGTCGGCCAAGCGTGGCTCGGTCGCTTTGCCCTTGTCACCGACGACCGCGCCTACGCCCTGCGCGAGTCGCTGTTGGCACGCGGGTTAGCAGTCGAGCCGAACAATCCGATGCTGAACGACTTCATGGGCGGGCTGCTGTTCGACGTCGGTCGCCGCGAGGAAGCGTTGGTGTTCGAGCAGCGGGCTGCCGCGCTCGCCCCGGCGTATCTGGCTCCGACGCAAGCGACGGCCGGCACATTAAGCGCCCTTGGACGGCCGCGCGAGGCGCTCGCGCTGCTCGACCTCGGCGACCGGCGTTTCCCAGACAACTACCGGCAGGCGTGGCGGCGGCTCGACGCGCTGCTGACGAGCGGCAACACGGCCGGAGCGCGGGCGTTCCTCGACCGCGCTGCCGCGATTCGCGGTTGGCTCGAACCGGAAAGGGAGGCGGCAATACGTCGGCTGACCTATGCGATGGACGATCCGCACAGCGCACTCGCCGATGCCGTCGTACGCGATGCGATCGCCGAAGCCGATGCGAAGCCGGCCTTCGCGTCTCGAGATTTCAATATCCTGACCCAGCTCGGCAGGACTGACGCGGCACTGGCGCTCGCACTTCGTGACAGGATCGATGTTTCTGAATGCTTCCGGTTGCAATCGCGTGGCGTTCTCTTGAGCCCGAAATTCCCGAGCCTCGCACGGCGCGCGGGACTTTGGGCCTATTGGTCCACTACCGGCCACTGGCCCGACATCTGCACCGACCCGGCGCTCGGCTGGCGCTGTCCCGTCAAAAGTCCGTCAACGCAGCGCTGACGCCGGGTTTGACGCGCGGCGCGGGCCTGTTCTCGCTTAATTTCCCCCACTCGACGTCATGAAGCGTCGCTCGTGCCACACGGGAAATGCCATGTTCCGTACGGCCATCGTTACTTCGCTCGCCACCATGACGCTCGCCGCGCCGGTTGCCGCCACCGGTGTCGGCGGCGACCCTGTCCGCTTCTGGCAGGACCAGATGATCGGCAGCATCGCCCTGCCGCCCGACCTCGCGGGCCATCCGTACGCTCGCCACCGGCGCGACCGTCGCGGCCGCGGTGCTCGCCAAGCGGTCCCGCGACGGCTATGGCGCACCCTATCCGGAACGCCGTCGAGCCTTCCCGGACGCTGGGCGCCGACGCCAGATGAAATGATCCCGGCGCAGCTCAATTCCTCGGCAGCACCGAGCCATGGGTGATCGGGAGCGCATCGCGCTTCCGTCCTGCGCCGCCGCCCGCGCTCGACAGCGCCGCTTACACCGCCGCGTTCAACGAGGCGCGGCCTGATCTCTGTCCGCCTTACTTCGCTGCGGTCTGGACCGCGGGCATGGGGGCGAGCCGCTCGATGAGCTTGAGAGCGTAGCTCAGCTGATAGTCGGTCACGCCCTTCTTCTTTAGCGTCTCGGGCGTGTCGGCAAAGCGCGGGTCGGGCTTTTCGTCGGCCTCGATCAGCTTGTCGGTCGCCTTGACCTCGTTGATCAGGTGGCGCTTGAGGTCGGCCTCGCGCAGCCGCGGCCGGCTCGCGTCGGCGGCATTGGCGTCGCTCAGCTGCGGCACGGTGATGTCGGGCTCAATGCCGTTCTCCTGCACGCTGCGCCCCGACGGCGTGTAGTAACGCGCCGTCGTCAGGCGCAGCGCGGTGTCGCTGCCGAGCGGGATCAGCGTCTGGACCGACCCCTTGCCGAAACTGCGCTGCCCGATCACGAGCGCGCGGCGCTGGTCCTGGAGTGCACCGGCGACGATCTCGGCCGCCGATGCGCTGCCCTCGTCGATCAGCACGACGACGGGCTTGCCGCCGGTGAGGTCGCCGCCCTTGGCGTAATAGCGCTCGATGTCGTTCTTGGTCCGGCCGCGCTGCGAGACGATCTCGCCGTGGTCGAGGAAGGCGTCGCTGACCTCGATCGACTGGTCGAGCAGCCCGCCGGGGTTCGAGCGCAGGTCGACGACGAAGCCGGCAAGCCGCGCCCCAAGCTGCTTGTCGATCGCGGCAATCGCTGTCCTGGTCATCGGCCCGGTCTGCTTGCTGAACGAGGCGATGCGGATGACGCCGACGTCGCCCTTGACCTCGAACTTGACCGGCTTGATCTGGATGATCTCGCGCTTGAGCGTGAACTCGAGCGGCTTGGGTGCGCCCTCGCGGATGACGGTCAGCTTGGCGATCGTGCCGGGGGCACCGCGCATCTTGTCGACCGCCTCGGTCAGCGTCGTCCCATACAGCAGCTCGCCGTTGATGCGGGTGATGAAGTCGCCCGACTTCATGCCGGCGCGCGCGGCGGGAGTATCGTCGGTCGGCGCCACGACCTTGACCGCGCCCTCCTCGGTCGAGACGGTCAGGCCGAGCCCGCCGTATTCGCCGTCGGTGACCTGCTTCATGTTGGCGAAGTCGCGCCCGTCGAGGTAGCTCGAATGCGGGTCGAGGCTGGCGAGCATGCCGTTGATCGCGCCGTCGATCAGCTTCTTGTCGTCGGTCTTGTCGACATAGTCGGCGCGGACGCGCTCGAACACGTCCATGAACGCGTCGAGCCGCTTGTTGGTGTCGGCCTCGGGAGCCGCCTGGAGCACCGGGGCCGGGAGCAGCGCGAGCAGGCTGGCAGTCAGGACGAGACGGACGCGGGGCGAGACCATCGACACTTCCTTCGGGAACTTGGCCTTCAATATAGCGCGCCGCGCGCCGCTAGCCATCCCGGTGATACGGGTGTCCGGCGAGCAGCGAGGTCGCACGATAGAGTTGTTCGGCGAGCATCGCCCGGACCAGCAGGTGGGGCCACGTCGCGGGACCAAAGCTGAGCAGCAGCGTCGCCGCCGCCCGCGCGGCATCGCCGTGGCCGTGGGCCGGGCCGATGACGAAGCGCGCCTCGCGCATGCCGTCGTCGCGCCAGCGGGCGAGGCGGTCGGCGAGCGAACGGCTCGACAGCGCCGGTCCGCGTTCGTCGAGCAGGACGGTAATGGCAGGCGTCGGCGCATCGGGTATCTTGCCGGCCCCGACGTCCGACAGTTCGGTCAGCGCGACCGGCCACGCGATGCGCGCGAGGTAACGATCGACCAGCGCCGCCTCGGGACCGCGTCCGATGCGGCCGTGAGCAACGATGTGGAGCCTCACTCGTCGAGCAGCGCCGGATCGACCCCCTCGGCAACCGGATCGACCGGGTCGGCGGCAATCGGCCCCGGCCCGGCGAGTGGCTCGACCGGCTTCGGCGGGGCCCGGCCCGGACCCGTCGAACCGCTCGGCCCGTCGAACGCCCACATCTTCTCGAGGTTATAAAAATGGCGGACCTCGGGACGGAACAGGTGGACGATGACGTCGCCGAGATCGATCAGCACCCAGTCGGCGGCCGGCAGCCCTTCGATGCGCGACGACCGGTGCAGTTCCGTCTTGGCGCGCTCGGCGAGCTTGGCCGCCATCGACGCGACCTGGCGCGTCGATCGACCGGTAGCGATGACCATGTGGTCGGCGATGCTCGTCTTGCCGGCGAGCGGGATAGACACGACCTCGACCGCCTGGTCGTCGGCTAGCGTCGCCATCACGAGCGCATGGAGCGCGGCGACCTCTGGGTCGTCGGCAGCGACAGGGCGGGGCGCGGCAGCAGTCAGGGCCAAATCGGTGTCCTCGTCATCGGGGGAGTGGGCGCGTCGTCGGCTCGGGACCGGTGCCCCGGCCCGCCCAGGCAGGATCGGCACGCCGGATCGCTGTCGCCGACAGCGGGCTCATGCGGATGTCGAGAACGACGATCGCCGGAAGCCTCCATTCGCGCCACGCACCGGCGGCGGCTGACGCATGCTGCCGGCGACCGAACCACGCCATCGCCGGCGCCGTCAGGGCCACTCGCATATACCCCGGCCGGGCGAGAACCGCAATCGGCACCCGCGCCGCCAGCCCGCGCCACCGCGACCAGTGGTGGAACTGCGCGAGGTTGTCGGCCCCCATCAGCCAGATGAAGCGGACGTTCGGGCAGCGTCGCTGCAACGCGGCGACGGTATCTACGGCAAAGCGTGTGCCGAGGCGGCGCTCGAGGTCGGTGACGCGGATACGAGGGTGGCGCGCGATCACGCCGGCCGATGCGACCCGCGCCACGAGCGGAGCCATGCCGGCCGCCGGCTTCAGCGGGTTCTGCGGGCTGACCAGCCACCACACCTCGTCGAGGCCCAGCCGCCGCAGCGCCTCGACGCTGATATGCCGGTGTCCGGCATGGGCGGGGTTGAACGACCCCCCGAGGAGACCGACGGACTTCACCGCCAATCCTCGGCGGCGTGGCGGACGCGAACGATGCCGATCGTGGTCTGCCGAACGCGGTAGATGATTAGATATGGCGTGCCAACGACGAGGCTCTTGCGCAGCCCCCCTGCAAAAGGGGCTCCAGTTGCCGGAATTGCCGAGAGCCAGTCAGCCTTGGCCTCGATCAGCCTGGTTATCCGAAGGGCAAGATCGACATCGATGAGCCGGTAGAAGGTGAAGGCCCTGCGGAGTTCCCGGCGCGCGCCCGGCACCCAGCGAACCTGCCTCACCTACCGTCGGTTTCGACCAACAGCGCCGCTCGCTCCGCCTCGACCTCCGCACGCATCGCGGCGATGTCGGCCTTGATTACCGAATGGTCGACCCACCTGCCATTATCGAGGTCATCGAGCGCCGCTTCGATCAATGCCCGTTCGGCGGGGTCGAGCGAAGCCAGATCAACCGGTTCACTGTCGTCGACCCAGATTTCCTTCGCATCGCCCATCATCGTCACCCTCGCACCTGCCCGGTTCCCCGCACCACCGTCTTATACGTGGTCAGCCCCTCCAGCGCCACGGGGCCGCGGGCGTGGAGGCGGCCGGTGGCGATGCCGATCTCCCCGCCGAATCCGAATTCGCCGCCGTCGGCGAACTGCGTCGAGGCGTTGTGGAGGACGATCGCCGAGTCGACCTGCGCTGTGAACTGCGCGGCGGCGGCGGGGTCGCCGGTTACGATCGCGTCGGTGTGGTGCGAGCCGTGGCGGGCGATGTGCGCGACCGCGCCGGCGACGCCGTCGACCTGCGCGGCAGCGGCGACCGCATCGAGGTATTCGGTGTCCCAGTCGTCGTCACCCGCCGCGACCAGCCGTGGGTCGAGCGGCCGCAAGGCGGGGTCCGCGCGGACCTCGCATCCGGCATCGAGCAGTGCGGCGAGCAGCCCGGCACGGTGGGGATAGCCGCGGTCGATGAGCAGCGTCTCCATCGCGCCGCAGACGCCGGTGCGGCGCAGCTTGCTGTCGAGGACGATACGCGTCGCCATCGCCGGCTCGGCGGCGGCGTCGACATAGACGTGGTTGTTGCCGTCGAGGTGCGCAAGGACGGGCACCCGCGCCTCGGCGAGGACGCGCGCGACGAGCCCCCTGCCGCCCCGGGGAATGATCACGTCGATCAGTCCGGCCGCACCGAGCATCGCCCCGACGAGCGCCCGGTCGGGGTCGGCAACGCGCTGGATCGCCGCGGCAGGGAGTCCGGCCGCAGCCAGCCCGGCGGCGAGCGCGGCGTGGATCGCCGCCGTTGACCGTGCCGCCTCGCTCCCGCCGCGCAGGATGACGGCGTTGCCCGTCATGACCGCGAGCGCGCCGGCGTCGGCGGTGACGCCCGGCCGGCTTTCGTAGATGATGCCGATGACGCCGAGCGGCACGCGAATGCGCTCGAACGCAAGGCCGTTCGGCGTGGTCCAGGCCGCGATGACCGCGCCGACCGGATCGGGCAGGGCGGCGATCGCATCGATCCCGCCGGTCATGCCGTCGATGCGCTCGGGCGTCAGCCGCAGGCGGTCGAGCAGGGCCGGCGACAGCGCGCCCGCCGCCGCCATGTCGGCCGCGTTGGCCGCGAGGATCGCGCCGGCCGTGTCCCGAATCGCCGCAGCCGCCGCGCGCACCGCCGCCGCCTTCGCCGCGGTCGGCGTCTGCGCGAGCCGCACCGCCGCCGTCCGCGCCGCCGCCCCCATCGCGGCGATGATCGCACCCGGTGTGGCACCCGCAGTCGTTCCCGATGGAGCGCCGGCCGCGGCGGGCGGCGTCACAGCAGCACCAGCTGATCGCGGTGGATCAGCGCGGCGCGTGGTGCATAGCCGAGCAGCGCTCCTTGCGCATCGTTGCGCGCGCCCGCGATCGTCGCCGCCTCGGCCGCGTCGTAGGCGATCAGCCCGCGCGCGACGGGCCCGCCGGGGGCGACGACCTCGACGAGGTCGCCACGGGCGAAGATGCCGGCGATGCGCGTCACGCCGGCCGCAAGCAGGCTGCTGCCCCCCGCCAGCGCGCTCGCCGCGCCGCCGTCGATGAACACCTGCCCTGCGACCGTCGCCCGCGCCGCCAGCCACGCCTTGCGCGGGCGCGCACCGGCGGCGGCGGCGAACACCGTGCCGTGGCCCGTAGCGCCGAAGGCGGCGAGCGGATGATCGCCGCGGCCATCGGCGACCGCGAGCGGGACGCCGCCGGCGACGGCGATGCGCGCGGCGGCGACCTTTGCCGCCATGCCGCCGGTGCCGACGCCCCCGAAGTTCCTGGCAGCTCCTTCCGCCATGCCGGCGACCGCGTCGATGTCGGCGACGTGCGCGATCAGCTGCGCGGCGGGGTCGCGGCGCGGGTCGGCGGTATAGAGGCCATCGACGTCGGACAGCAGGATCACGCCGCCCGCACCTGCTGCCAGCGCAACGCGCGCCGCCAGCCGGTCGTTGTCGCCGAAGCGGATTTCGGCGGTGGCGACGCTGTCGTTCTCGTTGACCACCGGCACCGCCCCCAGGCCGAGCAGCCGGTCGAGCGTCGCGGCGACGTTCAGGTAGCGCCGCCGGTCCTCGAGGTCGCCGAGCGTCAGCAGGATCTGTGCCGCCTTGAGGCCGTGATCGCCCAGCAGCTCGGCATAGGCGGAGGCGAGGACGATCTGCCCCGTCGCCGCGGCGGCCTGCGCGTCGTCGAGGCTCGCACGCCCGCCCTTCGCAAGGCCCAGCAGCCGCGCACCCGCGGCGATCGCACCCGACGTGACGATGACGACCGCCTGGCCCGCGGCGCGGCGTGCGGCGACGTCGGCGGCGACGCTCGCCAGCCAGTCGCGGCGGACGGTTCCGTCGCCGCCGACCAGCAGCGACGAGCCGATCTTGACGACGAGGCGCGGGCAGGCGTCCGTCGCGAAGCGGGCGGCGGCGCCCGCGTCCGGCGCGAAGCGGGCGGCGGCACCCGCGTCCGGCATCGCCTGCACTACGGTGCCCATGCCCGCACCCGGACGCCGGCGGCGGGTTCCTTCGCCCTGCCGACCGCCTCGATCAGCCGGTCGAGCACTGGTTCCATCCCCGCCTGCGTCGCGCCCGACAGCAGGAACACGTTTGCCCCGCTGACCTTCGCCAGCTTTTTCTGCAGCTTCGCCAGCAGTTTGGGCTCGACGAGGTCGGCCTTGTTGAGCGCGACGATCTCGGCCTTGTCCTCGAGCCCCGCGCCGTAGGCGTCGAGCTCGTCGCGGACGGTCGCATAATTGCCGACCGGATCGGGGTCGCTGGCGTCGACCAGATGGAGCAGGATGCGGCAGCGTTCGATGTGGCCGAGGAAGCGGTCGCCGATGCCGACGCCGTCGGCCGCGCCCGCGATCAGCCCGGGAATGTCGGCGAGGACCAGCTCCTGCCCCTTGTGGCCGACGACGCCGAGCTGGGGTTTAAGCGTCGTGAACGGATACGCCCCGACCTTGGCCTGCGCATTGCTCACGGCGTTGAGGAAGGTCGACTTACCGGCGTTCGGCATCCCGAGCAGCCCGGCATCGGCGATCAGCTTGAGGCGCAGCCAGACCCACGCTTCGGCCGCCTCGCCGCCGGGCTCGAACTCGCGCGGGGCGCGGTTGGTCGACGTCTTGAAGAACGCGTTGCCCTTGCCGCCCTCGCCGCCGCGCAGCAGCGTCAGCCGCTGGCCGACCGCGGTGAAGTCGGCGAGGAGCGTCGCGCCTCCGCTGTCGGGTCCGTCGTCGTCGATGACCTGGGTGCCGACGGGGACCTTGATGACCAGGTCGTCACCGCCCGCGCCGGTACGGTCGCGGCCCATGCCGTGCTGGCCGCGCTGGGCCTTGAAATGCTGCGAATAACGGAAGTCTATCAGCGTGTTGAGCCCGGCGACGGTCTCGAACACGATGTCGCCACCGCGGCCGCCGTCGCCGCCGTCGGGACCGCCGTACTCGACGAACTTCTCGCGCCGGAACGACACCGCGCCGTCGCCGCCGGCGCCGGAACGGAGGAAGATCTTGGCCTGGTCGAGGAACTTCATCGCGGTCGTTCCTAGCACGTCCACCGCGACCCGCCTAACCGGCCGAACCGCTGCGGTTGCCGGCGGTTGTCGAACGGCCCCCGGTCAGCGGGCGCGGAAGCTTCCACGATCGAGGGCCGGAAAGCGCCGCCCCAGCCCGGCGGAAGCTTACACGTCCTACAGCGGCGATCCTACAGCTGCATAACCGGAGAGGTTACTCCGCGGCGATTGCGACCGGGTCGACGGACGGGCGGGCGTCGACGCTGACGTACTTGCGGCCCTGCCGCCCGGCGTGGAACACGACCACGCCCTCGCCGGTCGCGAACAGCGTATGGTCACGGCCGATGCCGACGTTGCGGCCCGGATAAACCTTGGTCCCGCGCTGGCGGATGATGATGCAGCCGCCGGTCACGTCCTGCCCGCCGAACATCTTGACGCCGAGCCGACGCCCGGCGGAGTCGCGACCGTTGCGGGACGACCCGCCTGCCTTCTTATGTGCCATGGAATCAGCCTACCGAAACGATTTTCAGAACCGTCAACTGCTGACGGTGCCCGTTCTTGCGGCGGTAATTGTGGCGCCGCTTCTTCTTGAAGATGATGACCTTGTCGGCCTTGGTCTGCGCGACGATCTCGGCCGTCACACCGCCGGTACCGAGCGCCGCGCCGTCGCCTGTCATCAGCGTCTCGAGCACGACGGTGTCGCCGGCCGCGCCGTCGAGCTTCTCGACGAGGATCTTGTCGTCGGCGGCGACCCGATATTGCTTGCCGCCCGTGCGCACTACCGCGAACATGTCTGTCAACCTTGACCGAATCGATGACGCACGGCTCCGCCCCGAAAGGCGGTCGTGCGGGAGGCGGGTGACTAGGCCGATGCGGCCGCCTTGTCAATCTGCCGCGGGTACGTCGCGCCGGACGCTAGGCCAGTCCGGTCAGCCGGCGGAGCTCGGCGTCGACCGCG
>Ga0209511_1002435_pt1 | contig 15245 bp, 15 predicted proteins | sample SSSSmetaG_FD_184141 | JGI IMG/M metagenome (GOLD analysis project Ga0209511, IMG submission 184141) | Glacier valley bacterial and archeal communities from Borup Fiord, Nunavut, Canada, to study Microbial Dark Matter (Phase II) - ​SSSS... | ecosystem: Environmental > Aquatic > Freshwater > Ice >...
AGGCTTTTTCTCTGGAAGGTTGATCTTGCTCCAATCCATCTCTGGTAACTCATCAGTGATGGAATCCATCGTATCTGGAATTAGTGGGAATGAATCTTCTGACTCCTGAGCATGACTCATAATATATGGGTGCTTGACTGAAGATAGATAAATGCTACCATCAATTTCATAGACAGGCGAAAAAAGGCAGAAACGGGTTAGAGATGCCACAGAATGACCCCTCCTTTTCCATGCGTCTGAAAGTATCTCAAAAGATCCTCACCAAAAGAATTGAAGCTTTATGAATGCGACCCTCAGCCCCACGATCACCCAAACAAATCAAGCTAACCTGCCCAACTCTGGCAGCATCAACCAAGTTACGCCCATCGGTTTAGACGTGGGCAACGGAGCCGTTAAGATGACCTCCTCAATGGGTCAAACCTTGATGGAGTCTTATGTTCACTACCTTTCTGAACGTGCCACACACGCCAATCTCGGCTATGTCGAATATCTGAGCGGCGTTCGTTCTGACCTGGCGGGAAAGCAGTGGATCGGCGGTTTGAATGCCTATTTCCAATCTCCCACGGGGGTCTACCGCGTTACTGACTCGAACGACGGCAAATCAGAACTCTGTCTACAACTGCTCCTCTCTGCTCTAACCTCTCTGCCCTACCGCAAAGAATGGGCGCTGAATCTTTGTGCGTCTGTCCACGATGGGAAGGTGTTTGGTAAAGCCATTCGCGCTGCGCTAGAAGGCGTTCACACCGTCCGGCTGTTGGGCAAGGACTCAACGATCACGGTCACCCTCAGCAAAGTCTTAGAGGAAGGTTCAGGCGTTGCCTATGCCCTGCGGAACGAATTTGATTTCACGAACGCACTGCTGTTTGACTTAGGCAACGGAACTTCGATTGTTTCTGCCTTTAATGGTTTGCAGATGACCTATCGAGACTACGCGCCTGATGCTGGGGTCGAGAAGCTGATTGACGCGATCGCTACCTCGGATAGTGTGCGGCAATATCTGAAACGACCGGGTGATCGTCACCTCATCCGCGCTGGCATCGAAAAGGGCGACTTCTCCTATGGCACTCAAAACCCCGATTGGAACTTTAAACAGGCATACATCGAATCTCTACCCCGATGGTTTGAGCAGGGGTTAAAGCCATTCGTGAAAGCAGCCTCTACTCGCGTCCCGGCTGCTACTTCAATCATTGCTGTGGGAGGCGGTTCACTCTTACCTGGAATGGCTGGACTACTGGCTAAGAAAAGCATTGCAGTCCCCACAGATGCGAGATGGCTGAATGCCAAAGGGCTTTATCAGATTGCCCTTCGTTTGAGCAGTGAGGTCTAGAGGATGCGAGTCTCAGTCTCTAAAAAAGCTCATCAGACTTTGCTGCTAGAAGTTGCAGCCAGCTTGAAAAGTAGCGACCCCAAAGATGGGCTAGAACACATCCTCAATTGCTGGTTAGTGCCTTCTCATCAGTTGACTCCACCTACGGTCGCCAAGCCAGAAATTGAGTTGACGGCGATCGCAGATTGGTAAACGTTTTCAGTCAAAAGCCAGTCCCACACCGACCAAAGTTTGAGGACTGGCTCTATCCCACAAACGACCATCAACCAATCACTTGAGGATCAAAGCATTATGGACATTCAAGACTGGCTCGAAGAACACTGGCTAGGCGTTGCGATCGGAGGCATTGCAATCGTTACCCTTGCCACTCAACTTCCCTCAATTCAGGATGGCATCCAGCGCAATCAATCCGTTGCCCTGGCAAACAAATCACGACTCCAAGAGAACCAAAAGCTTGAGGCGCAAAAGCTGACTCTGCAAGCGGCTGAAGATATTGCAAACGCTCGGTATGACAAAGGTTGTGAAGTCATCACGACCCTTAAAAATGCAACAGTTGCAACCACAATTCAGGAGGGTCAGCCTATTCTATCAGGCGCTTATTCCTATCTATATCGCAACTCAAACCGACCGCTAAATCCATCGCATTTCATTGGTCGAGATATCACCGTCTGCGACCTTTATGGCACCACTGCAATCATGCAAATCGACACAACAAAAGGATATGCCGTGGCAAGTTCTGTTGCCGTAACGAGTGACAGATCTCGAATGCAAAAGGCACAAAAGACCCGCCCTGGATTAACTCGTCCATCACTTAATCTCAACGGTAAATAAAACGGAAAAAAGAACAGAAAAAGAACAGAAAGAAACAACGAATAATTACCACAGGTAGAAGTATGACAACAACAAACTCAAATAGCTCAAATAGCTCAAAATCAGAGAACTCCACGAATTCATCTAGTTCAACTAAGCCCGATTGGAAAACCCGCATGAAGGACGGGATTGCAGACAACGACAACCCCTTCATGATGTTGATTGCGGTTGTCATCTTCATTGTTCTGTGTGCCCTGGCACTCAAGCTGATTGCGATCAACCTGATGCCGTATCTCGTGGTGATGGGTTCACCAACATTTCAGCCGAGCAATGTCCCGATTATTGGTTGGGCATATGACCTTTTGACGCTGTGTTATCTGGCAACTGGGGCAGTGATTCTGTGGTTTTTGATCCAGCTTGCCCAAGTCGTTTGGATTCTGATTGCACTTGATCGCCGCGCTCATCGGAGTGCTGTGAGGGAAAGTCAACGTGAACAAGCCGCACAGGGCACCCAATATGAGAGTGATGGTCGTATTCGGCGCATTCGTAAACGTGCGGTAGGTGTTCCCTTCTTTTTTATCGCAGCATCTGGCTGGATTGCACTTGCCGCTTTCGTTGCAGAGTTCATCATCAATCTCAAAGCTTACCCTCCAGTGCGCAACTGGAATGCTTTTGTTGCGGGGCTGACCATTGGTGACTTGAGTCCGATTGATTTCAGCAAGGTCATGGCAATTCTTTGGGGATGCTTCAGTACTGAGTTAGTTGTGATTGCTCTGATCATCGTCGGGCAATGGATTTGGAGCCACAAGACTGCTGACAACTAATCGACTAGGGCGCTGCATCTACTACTTTCACAAGGAGGCTTTATGTTCCTTTTCAACGACCCTGTTGACGTTTCAGACATCGAACTGGTTCACGACCGCGCACTTCCCACCGAGACCAGCATGGGTATCCCTCTAGGATTCACGGTGCTGCTTGGGATCGGCGGATTTGCCCTGACTGCCAACCCGATCGTAGGTGGTGCATTGGCTGCTTTACCTGCTTACGCACTCGTAAAAAAGCTAAAAAAGTCGTGGCAAAACAACACCTTTGAACGCCGAAATCCTGGCTGTGTGGCACATCTCATCAAGACTGATGCAGACATGATCATGTGGATTGAACACCACGGCGTAGATGATGTGAGATCGCAGTTATTGATGGCAATGAGGCAACGACAGAGACTGACTAGATGTGCAAAGCGGACGCTCAAAGCGCTTGTGCCTGAGGCTGAAATCCCACATAAAAAGGTAGAGCAGTTCCTTTCTGCTCAGACTCCAGCAGAAGAGACACCCTCAACTGTGGAAGAGAATACCCAACTCAATGCGATTGATGTCCCTAGCGTCACGGTCTTACCTGCTCGCGACTCTGATGCCACGCCTGATGACACTTTGTTAGATACCTTCATCAATTGCCCCGCCCAGTGCAGAGCAATTCTCGCAGGTCAACGATCAGGCAAGACTCTATCGGCTGCGGTCGCAACTCGCATTCTTGCAGGGCAGGGAACATGGATCGGTTATATCAATCTGCAAGACCACGGGCAGGGTAACGCTGATGCCTTCGCCCATGCCCATCGTATCGTCGGCAACCTTGCATCTGTGGGCAACAGTCGCCAGGGACAAGCATTAGTGCAGGATGCAACAACGCTGATTGCAGAGTTCTATGCCCAAGATGATGCAATCTTGGTGGTTGACGAGTGGATGTCGCTTGGAGCCAAGACTTTGCAGGTTGAGGGACTGGTTACGCTTTGGCGTGAGATTGCCAATAAAGCGACTGCGCTCACTTCCAATGGCATCGGCTCAGGCAAAGGAGTTTGGGGACTTGCGCCCTTTTTCAAGGCTGAATCTCTGAGAGATGATGCCAAGTGTCTCAAGTTGTTTGCACCGTTAATTCTGGCGATCGCGCCTGGTCAGTCGTTCCCGTGGACAAATCCCAAAAATGGCAAGCTCACTCACATCACCTACAACCAACAGGTCGTAAACCATGCGGCAATTAATTGGAGCAGCACCATCAAAGACCCATCGCCTGAACTTTCGCAACAGTGGAGGATGTTAGGGCACGATCGCGTTTATTGGTGGAATGGGGCGTGGTTGCCTCTAGGGAAGTTGCCCACCTTGAGCAGCCCACCAGTTGCACCACAAAAAGAGTTAGCCAAGAATCACAGTGAAAATAAACAGGATGAGAAAAGAGAAACCCTTGAAAAGCTCTATCGGGAGTCTCAAAGCTTGCCTCCTGCGCCTGTAGTTGATGAGGAAACGGATTTCGACCGGCTGATGAAATGGTTTGAATCTCACCCGACTTTGACCCCGACTATTGCTGAACTAAAGGCAGTTTATAAATTCAAACTGCGAGGCGATCTTGAATTAGAGGATTTACTAGATGCTGCTAGACAAATGCAGATTTTACGCTGCCACTTCAAAGGGAAAGCTAACAGATACCAATGGTCAGGAGAGTTAAACCTAGACAACCTAGAAGCCTAGAAAAAGGTGCTCTAGGAGCCTAGAAACCCGGCTCTAGGCTTCTATCTAGGTTCTAGGGTTTCTATCTAGCTTCTAGGTTCTAAGTTGTCTAGGTTGCTCACCCAAAATTAGACTCTGCCACAAATCACTTTTAAAACTGTTAGGAAATCTATCATGACAACAGGCTGCTCTACCGTTTGCCACGTTATTGAAGTTCGAGATGAAGAAGGATTCATTGCCCAGATCAGGAATGGACAAGCACCGTCTACCCCAAACGCAAAACTGACGTATTTTAAAGGGGATATTCCTACCACGCATTCCACAATTTTCCTGCTTGATGAATCAACCAGGAGCGGTAATTTCTACCGAGTTCTTTATCATTTGTTCTACTTAAGTCAGACTGAGAGTGATTTATCAGTTCTTAAAGCGGTTCTGGTTTACGTAGTAAGAATTCGCCCATAACGGACTGGCAGGCGCATCTATTCAGAAAGTTACGGTCTCGACTCGTCAGGAAACTTAGAACCGACCACTTAACCTGATTTTGATTTCTTAATGAGTTCTCTTGTGCTGAGCAAGGCTCAGGTTAAGCTCTGCACTTACGCTCCTAACGCTTGAATTATTGTTGTGCGCCAGTACGCGAGCTTGTTGAAAGCCGTTGGGGATTGCCCAAGCAGCTCTTTCCACGCACCGCCAGCCGCGCCACATGGGTGAATAAAGTTGAGGTGCTGGATCTCTAGCTGCAATTGCTCAACCGCTTTACCGGCGACTCGTCCCCAAGTCACCACAGCGACCGGTTGCACTACAGCCAGTTCTGGTTTGATCAGGGACAAAAACCGCTGCTGATCAACAACCGGTAGCTTCAGCCCCTCATAAGGTCGCGCGGGATCGCATACCCAAACCTTGAAGAGATCTGTGAGGTAAACGCGGTAGCCTAAGGCAAGCAACACCTGCACCATGTCAAAGTATAATTTCGTCCGCTTTAACGTTTCACGCGACCCTTTGTGGTGAAGCCCGTAAGGAGTCCCAATGACCACTTGTTCATGGTCTCGGTTGTTTTTAGAGTCCTGACCCACGATCGCGATGGTTGGTTTATCGCTTCGTCCGTTGTCCCATTCGAGCAGGCTGGGTAGATCCACCGCAATGACCGGTGAGCGCTCATAAAGGGCTCGAAACTCACTCTTAGCAGACTCAAAAAAGTTTCGAGGGGCAAAATGCAACGGCCAACCGGGCTGTTCAAAGGTGCTGTCAAGTGCCTGGTACAAATCCACTAAGGTCGCTGGAGTGGTGGCAAAGACAGAACACAGCAAGGGATAAAGCTGTTCAGACTCTTGCGCTTTAAATTTGGAAAAGAGCAGCTGTGTTGCAGTTGTCATAGGGGTCTCGGTAGCAATGGATGTTGTTGGCGAAGTGTGACACGAAGTCGCAGTGAGTAAGTGAGGAGTCGGCTCCTCTAGAGTAGTGTCTAACTCTATCCCCACCCAAAGGAGCGTTGCTGGTAACGGCAAGGTTTCACAGCTAGCGGGTAATGGCGTTCCCGTAGTAAATGGACCAAAAACAACTCTAAGCCTGAAAGCCCCTCTGTGATTGACTTTTGATGGTTGAGTTCTCGGTTTGCCTAAAGCAAGAAACCACTCGACGACTCGGTTTCCTAATCTCTCGATCTAGCTTGCTTCTCTGCGAAGTGAGCAGAGAACTAGGCAGGAATTGTGAGGCTAGACACCTCAATTAATTGGCTAGACACCCCTATCCCTCATCCTGTGGCTAACCCTCTTTCTAACTTTTCTTTTTATATTTATTTTTCAATTATCAAATAAGAGAAACTAGTCAAAATCATTTTGTGACAAAATCCTGAGTCTCAATCTTTTTTGTGACAAAAAGCCTTGCTACACAAAGAGAATTATTTTGTGACGTTATATTTGATGGGCAGTGATCGACCTATCCGCTAACACTAACCGAATCACTTTTATCCCTCATCAACTGGACGTGGAGCCTTAGCTACTCGCCAAGCAATTTGACCACCCAGACCCCTACCGGCTCTGGTGAACACGAACCCCCCACTGGAAAAGGTCTGACCTTTAGAGGCGATCGTGCTTTTACTCACTCCCAACAAAGCCGCAACATCGGTATTTGTAAGCAACCATCCCTCCTCGGCTGCGTCTCTTAGCTCTCTCAAATACGCGAGCTGCAATCCTCGCCGAGCTGGTGGCAAGGGTGGGGGGAAGAGCATCTTGCCCGCGTTGACCAAGGCTGAGGTAAGCATGTCCCCGACGTTGAGGTTGAGAAGGTCTCTTAGACCAAAACTAAAGCTAAAGCTCCGGTCAGCAGTTTGCCGAGGGTTGATATCGACCTCTCTACCAGTCGTCTGGTGGACAAGTCCCTCTGAAGTATCTGACTCAGTAGAATTGTCTGCAATCCAGTCTGGGCTTACGAAGTCAGACAATCCGCCACCCCTTTTGAGATGTTGATGAAGGTCGTCCATGACCGCAAGTTGTGCTCCCGTCACGTGGGATGTCCTGCCCGACTTGAGCGGCTTGATGCCCAGTGAGTCAAATCTCTTATAGAGAGCAGCCGATTTGATGCCATAGCGAGCGGGCAAGTCGGCAACTGGAAAGCGATCTATCTCGGTGTTTGAGGTGTCTACCATAGGTCTACCAGAAGGTTGGTGGAAGTGTCTACCACAGGTCTACCAGAAGGTTAGTGGAAACGTCTACCGGCATAATACCAGACACATTACTGAAAAAAGATTGCGTGAGGATGCCCTGTAAGGTGCCTCTCGCAAATGGGCAGTGTGATCCATCCTTTGCCTCTACCCCTCTGTGGTGACTCTTTTTTGACCATACCGCAGAGACCGGAAGCCCCACAGGGGGTGAGGTTGGGTGCTGTGACCTATCTGCCGTTTCCCTTGCCTCTGCCCCCGCCTCTTTCGTTTTGAACTTGTTTAAATCCGAAATCTACAATCTCTTGCAAACGTTTTCGAGCGGCTTCAATGCCCTCAGTCGCCTTGATTTTTTGGACGACGGGCGACCTGGACAAGGCGGCTGCCTGGTCGGTCGATAGCTGTTGATTTGGCTTGCGCAACCGGTGGAATCCTACGGACATCAATCTTGTAACTTGATCGTCAGTCAAGGATTGTGGAGCGGCAGCCCGAATCTTGGCAGCTGTGTCATCATATTTGTCCTGCGCTTTTTGTTGCGCTGCCGTGAGAGGTGGCGGGGCTGGCGGCTCAACTGTCGGCGGGGCGATCGGTGCATCATCCACACCTGGTCGCATGTCGGCACCGATACTGATTGAGTCAGCAAGGTCAGGCAGCTCCTCTAGCTCATCAACTGCCTCTGCTGGCGGTGCGATCTGTGGTGCCATCTCGGCAGGTGCATCCTCAGACGGCAGGCTAGGCGGCTCCTCGGCTGGGTTGGTCGTATCTGGATCAGCAGATGAGTCAACTAAGTCGCCCGAATCTAGTGAGGCTGGCAACTCATTTGAGATCGGCAATTGCTCTATCAACTCACCCTCCTGTGGTTTATTTACTGTTTTTGTTACCTCTACTTCTTTCTCTATTTCTGTTTCTTCTGTTTTAATGACCTGCGCACATAACTCAGCGATAAAGGTGTTGTCTCTCTCAGGCTCATAGCTAATGCCCAAGTGCTTAGAAAGCCCCTGAAAAGTGTACTCTTTGCCAATTTCGGTGCCAGTAATCCACTCTCCGTCCTCACCAAATCGGTAGCGAATGCCCTTAACTTTGCCAGTTCGTCGGGTCACCGAGGGTGCGACCTGGATGCCCTCGTGCTGTAGCTTGGCGACCAGTTGTTGCAGCGAAATCGGACTATCAGACTGGGCAACTGCTTGATCAATCGCTTGGCGAATGATGTTATGTGCACCGAGTTTTGGTTTCGTGCCAGCTGCAGCCGCCTTTTCTTTGGAGCTGCGAACCTGATGCAAACCAAATTCCCGCTCGATTTGTCGGCACACTGCCTCAGACCGATATCGCTCAAAAGAATCGCTCACTACCTGCCCATCGAAATCAATGACAGAGCAAACCATGTGGACATGCTGATGCTTGCGGTCATTGTGAATCCACATAGCAAACGGCGAACTGTCGTAGGTAGGAATCTGATCGGGGTCAATGGGTGGTGTGCCTTCTTCGCGGTTGCGATCGTGCCGTTGCATCTGCTGGTCGTGCATCCCTGTTCGCCACGTCTTTCCAACCTCCTGCCATTGATCCACAGATAGCGATTCACCTGGCGCGAGAGACAAAATAATGTGACGGTAGTGCTGCTCTTTGCGAGAGTTTTGACCTGCCACAAATTCAAATTCTCGCTGCATTTTGTCTACTTCATCTGCCGCCAAATTTGAGTCTACAAATACCGCTTCTTTTTTACCGGCGACGTATTTCAGCGTGTCCCCAACAGATTTAACAGGGATTTGTTTGCTAATCATAGCTCAGGCTTTTGAGCACCCAAGTCAATTAAATCGGATCTCATTTGGTCGATGAGAGCGCATAGCTCTGCTAATAATTGCACATCAATTGGGATTGGCTGCCCACTTTTTAGCGCAGTATTAACTGCCTTAGTCAACTGGTTAAGATTCGCGGAAAGTCTCGATAACTCCGTATAAGATTGCTGATTGACAGCGGGGATTTGAGTGGGCGCTCGACGCTTTAGAGCCGCTTGACGAATGTAATTGCTGTAGCTTTCGCTTGCGCGCAGCTCGTCGATTTGTTGACGCTCTTCAAGAGTGAAGCGAACGGTCGGTGCCCAGCTGCGAACAGGTTTGTTAGAGCGGCGTTTTTGCGGGACAAGGTTGAGATTAGCCATTAGTGTGAGTCATAGTTGGGGGTGTCCAGAGTGGGGGTGTCCCCCTTTGGCAAGACCGTAAACCGCATCGGTTTGCACGTCTTGCAAAGTCCATTTCTCTCGACTATGACCCGACCCCTCCCCGCGCACCATCGGAGACAACACCGAAACGTTAGTGATGCAAATCCCCGCATCCTAGTGGTTTACACGATCATCTGTCTCTCTCAAAACTTGACCGAGAAATAACTACTAAATGACCACTAAATGACTATCCCTGCTCTTAAGTTGTGACTGCGTGTGACCGAAATTAGGCATATCTAGCGATGTTTTGGTCATATTTACGTGACAGGATTAACACAGTTTGAGGAAAGCTAAATGTCAACTAAAGTCAAGACTATTTATGATTCAGAGACTGTTGACGAGCTACAAGCCGAACTACAAAAACTTGCCAAAGAGAAACCGACTAAAGTTGATCGCCAGAAGATGATTGCGCTCCTATTTGAGGACATCAAAGAAGCCTTAAAGATACACACTTATGAAGTCGTGGCGGCAAGATTGACTGAGAAAGGGTTTGAGGTTAGCGCTGGTAGTTTGCGCCAAATCATTTCGCGGCGTGCCAAAGCACAAGCTCAGGCAGATGACAAGACGGCTGCCGAAGCACAAGCTGAACAAGCTGACAAGACGGCTACCGAAGCTCAGGCAGCAGGCAAGGCTAAACGCACTCGTAAATCTAAAGCTGTGACAGGAAATGACCCAGTAGTAGGGAATACAAATCCTGATGCAGAGCCACCCCTAAACAGTCAGGTTAGCCATCAATCTGACACACAGGTGGAAGAGACAGAAGAGATAAAAGAGCCACCCGTAGAGCGATCAAAAAAGAGAGGTGCCATACCGATGCAGCCGACCACGCATCAAGATAATGAGGAGATAGAAGACCTTAGCCGAGTTGGTTTAGATAATGCGATGTGACAGTGAGTGCTCATCCCTTATCCCTTATCCCTCATTTCTTACCCTGATTGTGGTCAACTCGTTTTTGTTTTGCTCTTAGGTAAAAAAGCCCTAACGTGTGACATCAAGGCGCGTGAGATGTGTGATTTAGGATTTCGTCACGAAATAATTTAGCCTGTCTTCTCGACTGTGGGAAGGTGTGGTTTTTGGGTGTGGAAACTTGATAGGCAATGCTTCTGAAATTTAGGGTATCGATTCAACTGAGAAAGTACGGTTTATTCAGGGTTTGACGCTCTTTCTTGTACCCTAAACTTTTATCTGTCCCCATTCCTGACTCGCTACTTTTACCCTAGATTGAAGCAATTGAGACGGGTGCAAGGGGAATTAGATGATTGAGCCGATAAAGATCAGTCTATTTAGGGTTCTCTAGTTGGTAAGAACATTACTCAAACCTCTCAAAGCCTTGGGAGGTTTTTTATTAGAGTTGTTGCAAAATAACGGTGAAAATGCCTGAAAGCCAGTCGTATCAACCGTTTCGGACAATTTGCCAAAAAAGCGCCAGAAGCGATATGGCGTAAGGGTTTCAGCGGTTTTTGACGTTATTTAACAACAAGTCTAATGATCAGCAAACCTTATAGAGCTTTCGGGTGTTAAATCCCAGTTTGACTCCAGTTTCGGTATGGCATTCTTTGCAGCATAGGTACACATAAAGCGGGTTGTTTGCTCATACCCAGGTAACCACCCGCTGCCATGCATTCTCCTGTCAGCAGCAGAACCATATAAATCAGAGTCTCTTTCCATGAAATTGATTTGACTATGATTGCAATTTAATCTGGTGTAACTGTAAAAGTAGCGCCAACGGCGACCTGTAAGGTCTTCTGAATCTGAGAGCCTGTCTCGGTACTGGTAGACTCCGCGATCTACCAATCTGACGCTGTTTAGATCAATTTCAGCAGTGTCAGGACTAAAGGGCCCGACCCAACTGGGGTTTGCAGAAGCAGGACGCGCTGCGATCGCTAGACTAACGATTAAAAAGAAGCTGGCAATGGTTCGTTTCATATGCTCATAGCAGCAATCGACATCATGGCTAAATGCTTTGTTCTACAATTCTTACCTGCAAAGCAAAGCCCCTACGATTCCTTAAGAGTTTGTCAAAGCTTTAAGGGTTATTGAAGGTAGCGAGACGGTGGGCACGTACCTGGGCACAAAACAAAGCTATTACAATGCCATTTGCGGAAGTGTGGTTGACCCTTTTATTGGGCGACCATGACTACCAACTGCGTCGAACTGGGGATGATTTCTATAGTGCGACTGACATTGAGGTGGTGCTAAAAGCATGATTTAGGGGCGCTAGAAGTAAATGAGTTGATGTTAGGTGAAGTGTAAAAAGACGGCTAACAAATTCATAACGTTACGTTATACTCTTTGTTGGCTAAAGCGTTCAGCCTTTTCCCGGCTTTTCGTAACGAAATAAGATTGAAGACGGAATAACGTTACGAAATGATTTGCCCCTGTTTTAAGCAGCTTCTGTCCACACCATTTAGGAGGGTTCAAGGAGTGGGTTAGACGCTGCTGATCTTGAGATGGGGTCGATGGTGCTTTTGAGGTGAGGACTGATTGTGCCACACCTTCCCTGTGGTCGGTCAGTCTAAATTTGGGGTACGGTTTAGGGCGCTAAACCCTTGAAAAACCGTACTTTTGGCGTTGAATCCGTACCCTAAACTTTTATCCTGTCCTTTTACCCTGATTCGCCTCTTCTCTATTCCCAACCTGGTTTTGGGCACTCTAGAACTCAACAGATTGGATCATCATAGGAGTTGGGATGGCGATGGAATTCCCTGTGAAAGCATCCGAAGTTAAGCGCTTTCCCTGGAGGGCTGGCGTTAGGTTTACTCATGGCTGCCTATCATCCGATTATGGTCTGGGCACACGGCGGCGAGTGGTGTGCGAGGTTTGATGCTACTGGGAAGCTAGAGGCGTTTAAGTATGGAAAAGTTTGCCGAACGACGAGGTGATGCGTTATTTAAAGTTCAAAAGCACGGGAACGCCATAAGGGATGCCAATTCACCTTAGTTTATTCTTTCTCGGCGGATGAATCTGCCACAGGTAAGTGAAGCATTAAGCAGCCCCATCGTTGCCATACCCCTAGCCCGCAGTAACCATAAGGAAGCTATCGTCTGATAATGAATGTATCGACCTATGAAAATCGTCAAGTCCAAGCAACGTGTCGCCGACCATGGAGAGGTATTCACTCCGGCGTGGATGGTTGAGGCGATGCTCGACCTAGTGAAGAACGAGACGGAGCGTATTGACTCCCGCTTCCTGGAGCCGACCTGTGGGAGCGGCAATTTTCTTGTGCAGATTTTGCGGCGTAAGCTGGCGGCTGTGGAACTTAAGTACGGTAAATCTGACTTTGAGCGACGGCACTATGCCATGCTCGCGTTGATGTGCATTTATGGCATTGAATTGCTGCCGGACAACATCGTGGAATGCCGTGCCAATCTGCTGGAGATCCTTGCGGAGTACCTGAATTTGGATGAGTCAGACGAGTTCTATCTCGCTGCATTCTATGTCCTGTCCCAGAACCTCGTGTATGGCGATGCGCTGACCATGCGCACCCACGACGGTCAGCCGATTACCTTTGCCGAGTGGGGCTATATAGGCAAGGGCAAGTTTCAGCGGCGCGACTTTCGTCTGGATACCCTAACCCTCTCATCGACCTTTAGTGCGGAGGGTTCACTCTTTGCCCACCTCGGCAAGCATGAGATCTTCACGCCGACAAAGACTTATCCGCCGATGACAGTGAGCGGGCTAGCCGCTGCTCTTGGCAATGTACCGAAGGGGGACACCGCATGAATGCTCAGGTTAGTTTCGTGCTGCGTGGGCGTAACCCGGATGTGCTGACGTGTATTGCTAACCTCTCGAACGATGAGGTGTTTACGCCACCAGAGTTTGCTAACCGGATGCTGGATACGGTAGCGGAGGCATGGGCGGAAAATAACAGCGATGCTAACCTCTGGGCAGACAAGACAGTGCGGTTTCTCGACCCGTTCACAAAGTCGGGTGTTTTCCTGCGCGAGATTACCAGCCGCCTCACCAAAGGTCTTGAGGCTGAGATACCAAACCTTGAGGAGCGCGTAAACCACATTCTGACCAAGCAGGTGTTTGGCATTGGTATCACGCATCTCACCAGTCTGCTGGCAAGACGGAGTGTCTATTGCTCAAAGCACGCTAACGGGGAGCATTCCATCGCAAAAGGCCTCGCTAGCGATGAGGGCAATATCTGGTTCCAGCGCACCGAGCACAGTTGGGTGAAGGGCAGGTGCACCTACTGCGGGGCCAGCCAGGAGACCCTTGACCGGGGTGAAGGGCTAGAAACCTACGCCTATGCATTCATTCACACCGACAATATAAAGACTCGGGTGTCCAAGATATTTGGAGAAGATATGCAATTCGACGTGATCATCGGGAACCCGCCATACCAACTGAGCGATGATGGCTTTGGGACGAGCGCAGCGCCCATTTATCAGCACTTTGTAGAGCAGGCAAAGGCATTGGAGCCACGCTACCTATCGATGATCATTCCTGCCCGTTGGTTCGCTGGTGGCAAGGGACTGGATGAGTTTAGAGAGTCGATGCTCTCCGATGATCGCCTGCGCTCAATCGACGACTATCTCAGCGCGTCGGACGTTTTTCCGGGCGTGGGACTCAAGGGCGGCGTTTGCTATTTCCTTTGGAATCGGGATAATTCCGGACTGTGCCGCGTCACCACTCATTTCAAGGATATGCAGCCATCAACAGCCAGTCGCCAGCTTCTCGAAGAGGGGTTGGACGTGTTTATCCGGTTCAATGAAGGGCTGTCAATCCTTGAGAAGGTTGTTGCTGTCGAGACGGGACAATCCGACTCGCTTTCTCTGCCGGAAAACAAGCGTTTTGATCGATTGGTTAGTTCCAGGAAGCCGTTTGGGATAGATACAACGTTCAAAGGCAAGGCAACCAAGGGTGCTGACGATCTCCTGATTTATCAGAATGGGGGTACGGGATACGTCGCTAGAAGCTCAATTTCGACTGGCGTTCACTTCATCGACACCTGGAAAGTTTATGTGGGACGCGCCGCGCCGGGGACTGGCAACAGAGACACCTACCCGCACAGGATCATCAGCACACCATTCATTGGAGAACCGGGCAGCATCTCTTCGGAGACCTATCTCTGCATCGGTCCCCTCGCCTCCAAGAGCCAAGCTGAAAGCGTCTTGTCCTATCTCTCCTGTCGGCTGACTCGCCTCCTAATTCTTCTGCACAAGCCGTCCCAAGACACAACACGCAAGGTTTACACCTTCGTTCCGACACAGGAATGGACGAGGAAGTGGACGGACGAGGATCTCTATAGAACCCATTTGACATCTCTTATTCGGATACAGTAAGGTCATTGCCAAACTTGAACTCAGATGTCATGCCTTACTCTAGCAGCCTCACTGACGCAGAATGGACAATTCTTGAACCCTTACTCGCTGAGATATTACCTCAAAAGAAACGAACGAGACCGACAAATTGGACTAGGCGAGCACTGATTGATGGAATGTTCTACCAACTGAAAAATGGCTGCAATTGGCAAGACTTACCGAAAGACCTGCCGCCCTACTCGACCGTCTATTGGCACTATAAACAGTGGCGGAAAGCGGGAGCGATTGAGTCCCTGATGACGGTTTTGCATGGACAAGTCCGGCAACAAGTGAAAAAAAAGCCCAGTGGACTACCTTGCTGATGATTGACTCGCAAGCCGTGAAGAATACCTGCAACGCGAGTGTCGAGTCCAAAGGCTTTTGCTTTTACAAAAGCACCAATGGCATCAAACGACACCTGGCAGTCGATACG
>Ga0209511_1002437_pt1 | contig 15235 bp, 13 predicted proteins | sample SSSSmetaG_FD_184141 | JGI IMG/M metagenome (GOLD analysis project Ga0209511, IMG submission 184141) | Glacier valley bacterial and archeal communities from Borup Fiord, Nunavut, Canada, to study Microbial Dark Matter (Phase II) - ​SSSS... | ecosystem: Environmental > Aquatic > Freshwater > Ice >...
GCCGACGATGCCCACCACGATCTCGGGCGGCACGCCGTAGACCTCGTCGGCCAGGCGCAGCCACTTCTCGTTGGCGCGCCAGAACACGGCACCGGCGCGGATGCGGATCGGCTCGACGAAGCGCGAGCGGTACAGCGCCCAGTTCTTCGCCGTGCCGGTGGGCGGCGGCATGATGTAGCGCACGACGTTCGGCACGAAACGCGCCTGCGCGAGCGAGGCGCGCACGGCGGCGGCGTCGAGACCGCGGCGTTCGGCAACGCCGTCGGCGAAGCGCATCACGTCGTCGCGGTTGCCGTAGGTGACGAGGTCGGGTGCGGCGTCGTCGAGGGTGCCGACGGGCCGCTTCTTCTTCGTCGCGCCGTCCGCTGCGAGGCACGCAACGGGAAGGGTCAGGGCCAGGGTGGCGGCGGCGAGGCCGCGGCGGCGTGTGAAATCCATGGGAGGCGAAAGCTCGGGATTATCGGCGCGCGGCCATGCGCAGCGATTGCGCACGGGCCACGAAGTCGCGCGTCAGCGCGCGGTCGGGCTTGCGCGCTGGGCGCTTGCCGTAGCGCTGCTGCTCGAGCGCGTCGAGCAGCACGGCGATCGGCTCACCGGCCGCGCCGAACGTGGCGCGGATGCGCAGCGCCAACGTGCGTGGCGGCTCGTGCGGCGCGGCCTGCAAGCCGAGCGCTCTCAGCGCGCGCTTCATGCGCTCGAGCTGCCGCACCCACGGGTCGATGCGGTGGCGGTCGAACCAGGCCCACGCCGCGCCCGTCAGGGCGAGCACGCTCAGCGACTCGACGAGCAGCAGCGCCAGGTCTTCCCAACTCGGCGAGGTGAATCCGATGCTCCTCAGCACGTCGAGTTGCTGGCCGCGCGTGTAGTTGAGCACCCACTGGTTCCAGCGGTTGTTGACGGCTTCCCAGCTACTTCGCAACTGCGCGAACAGCTCGGGGTTCATGCTGTCTAAAGCGCCGGCCACGAAACCGGCCTGCGGCACGAGTCGCGCGCTGCGGCCGATGCGATCGGGCGCGACGGCTGCCGTCGGGTCCGCACGCACCCAGCCGCGGCCTGCCTGCCAGTACTCGGCCCACGCATGCGCCGAGCTCTGGCGCACGACCCAGTAGCCATCGGTCGGCACGGGGTCGGTGCCCTGGTAGCCAGTGACCACGCGGGCCGGCACGTTCATGGCGCGCATCACCACCACGAAGGCCGCGGCGAAGTGCTCGCAGAAGCCTTCCTTGCGATCGAGCCAGAACTCGTCGACGCTGTTGCGGCCGTACTCGCCGGGTGCCAGCGTGTAGCTGTAGCCGCCGCCGGCGATGCTCTGCAGCACGGCCGACGCGAGGGCGCCGGCCGATGCCTGGCGCAGAGCGTCCTGCGCGTGCAGCTCGCGCGCCCAGGCGACGGTGCGCGGATTGAAGCCGGCCGGCAGTTCGAGGCTTTCGGCCACGTCGCCGGAGCGGCGCGAAGCGCCGAGCGAGTAGCGCGTGGTGGCCATGGCCTCGAGGCGGATGCGTTCGTAGAGCGGTCGCTCGGCCAGCCACTGCAGGTCTTCGCGCGCGACGATGCGAACGCCCTCGACGGGCTGCAGCTCGGTGGTCGCCTCGAGCAGCGGAATCGAGGCCAGCTTCAGCGGCTCGAGCGTGATCTCGTAGCGCAGCGGCGCGCCGCCCGTTGCCCTCACGTCGGCCGGCCGCGACGGCACGCCGGCTGGCGCATAGGGCAGGCCGAGCGGCCGCCACTCGGTGCCGTCGAAGCGCGTCAGCACCGGCCCGCGAAAGTACATGTCGGGCTGCGCGGGCGCACGCCCCTCGAACTTCACGCGCAGCGCGATCGCGTCATCGCGTGCGACCTCGGCCACCGAGCCCATCTTCATGGTGTTCGAGAGGCCGGTGGTCGAGACGCCGTCATGCGGCACACCCCAGAGCGGGCCGATGCGCGGGAACAGCACGAACAGCAGCGCCATGACCGGCGCGCCGAGCAGCGCGGTGCGCAGCGCGAGGCCGCCCGCCTGGCGCAGGCTCGGCTGGCCGACCGGCATGTGCGCGAGCACCACCGCCGTGAGCAACCCCCACACCGAGACCAGCATCGCCGCCGCCACGAGCAGCGACTGCGAATACAGGAAGTGCGTGAGGATGATGAAGAAGCCGAGGAAGAAGACCACGAACGCGTCGCGCCGAGCACGCAGCTCGAGCGTCTTCAGCGCCATCAACGCGACGGCGAGCGTCACGCCGGGTTCCTTGCCGAGCAGCGTGCGGTAGGAGAAGAAGGTCAGGCCGATGGCGGCCATCAGCACCGCGACCAGTACCCAGCGACCGGGCAGGGCGGCGTTGACGACTGCGAGCCGGCCGCGCCAGAGCAGCACGGTGGCGGTGAGCACCATCGCCCACGCGGGCAGATGCGAGGCGTGTGGCAGCACGGTCCAGGCGATCACGCCGAGCAGGAACAAGGTGTCGCGCGCGTCGCGGGGGAGGCGCGACCAGCCGGGCCAGTGCGGCAAGGGTGGGAGGATCGCGCTCATCGCGTCGGTGATTGCCGGGGCCGCAAAGGCGCACCCGGGCAGGCCACAGCGCTCAGCTGGAGCGGTCGGCGCTTCGCAACGACCGCCGCAGTCCGAACCATCAGCGGGTGCCGACCGCCGCGAGGCACCGAAGCCCCGACCGTCACGGCACCCACAGCGACAAGACCTCCAGACAAGCCGCCCGCTGAGCTTCACCAGCCAAAGGCGCTACATCGCGCCCAGGCAGATGCAAGCCGTAGTCCGCACCCGACCGATGCGCCGCGAGCACCCACGCCGTCAAGCGCGAGAGGCGCGCCTCGGCTGCCATCGATCCGCAAGCCGCCCAGTCGAGCCACAGTTCCTGTCGCGTCGAGACGCTGGTGTCGCGGCTCACCAGCTCGGCGCCGGTCTCCAATGCCTGCGCAGCCTTCTTCCACGCGACGAGCTTGAGCGGATCGCCGCGACGGTAGGCACGCACGCCCTCGATCTCGCCACCGTCGCTGCTACGCGATGCGCTCGGGCCTCCCGCGACGGGCTTGGCCGCGGGCAGCGCCGGCGCGCCGTCTTCTGGCTGCGGATAGACGAGCAGGCGCGCGGCCGGCCGCCACACCGTCCAGGCACGGAACAGGCCGAGGGGGAAGCGTGTCTCGGCGCTCAGCGTCGGCACCTCGTGAAGGCCGCGCGTGGTCGGCACGAAGCTCACGCGCGACGTCGCCTGGCCGCCGGCGGGCACGTCGATCCACGTAAGCGTCGCGTCGCTCGCATCGAGCAGCCTGAGGCCGACGCCGAATCGCGCCGACGAAGGGCTCGTCAGCACCACCTCGAGTACGGCGCTTCGGCCGGCGAACGCGGGCGCAGCGGGCCGCAAGTGGAGCGTGAGGCCGCGCAGCGTGCCGTGCGTGAGGTGCATCGAGACCACGCCGCTGCCGGCGAGCAGGAAAGTGAGGATGTAGCCGAGGTTGAGCTGGTAGTTCACCGAGGCGAGCAGCAGCACCAGCAGCGTCAGCGCAAACATCCAGCCGGCGCGCGTGGGCAGGATGTAGACGTTGCGCTGCGTCAGCAACTGCGTGTCGGTGCGCGGCAGCCTCGCCTCCCACCACGCCCGGAAATGCGCACGCGCGAAGGCGGCCGGGTTGAGTGCGCGGGCCGCGCCTCCGACATCCACGCGCGCCGTGTTCACGGCAACGGCACGGCCTCGATCATGGCGCGCACCTGTTCGCTGCGGCCACGGCCCGCAGCTGCGACGGGCACGAGCCGGTGCGCGACGGTCTGCGGCAGCACGTACTGCACGTCGTCGGGAGCGACGTAGTCACGGCCACCGAGCAGCGCCCGAGCGCGTGCCGCACGCAGCACGGCGACGCCGGCGCGCGGTGACACGCCTTCGACGAACCAGGCGCCCGAGCGCGTGGCCGCGATCAGCGTCTGGAGGTAGTCGAGCAGCGCGTCCGACGCGTGCACCGCCTGCACCGCCTTCTGCGCAACGAGCAGCTCGGCCGGCGTCATCACCGCTTTCAGCCGGCCGATGACTTCGCGCCGATCGCCGCCGGCGAGCAGTTCACGCTCGCTTTGCCGATCGGGGTAGCCGAGCGTGATGCACATGAGAAAGCGGTCGAGCTGCGACTCGGGCAGCGGATAGGTGCCGAGCTGGTCGGTGGGGTTCTGCGTGGCGATGACGAAGAAGGGCGTTGGCAGCGCGCGCGTTTCGCCCTCGACGGTGACCTGGTGCTCCTCCATGGCTTCCAGCAACGCGCTCTGCGTCTTCGGGCCGGCGCGGTTGATCTCGTCGGCCAGCAGCACCTGCGCAAACACGGGCCCCGGATGGAACACGAAGCCTTCCTTGCTGCGCTCGTAGACGCTCACGCCGATCAGGTCGGAAGGCATCAGGTCGGCCGTGAACTGGGTGCGCGAGAAGCGCAGGCCGAGCGATACGGCGATGGCGTGCGCGAGGGTGGTCTTGCCGACGCCGGGCACGTCTTCGATCAGCAGGTGGCCGCCGGCAAGCAGGCAGGCCACGCAGTCTTCGACCTGGGACCGCTTGCCTACAATCACGGTCCCGATCTGGTCCACGAGTGCGTGCAACTGGTCGGCGAGAGGTCGGCTCATCGCTTTGACCATAACTGAAATCACTGCAATCGAAGGCACGATGACCACGGCGTTTTACACACATCCCGAGTGTCGTGGCCACGACATGGGCCGCGGCCACCCCGAGTGCCCGGGCAGGCTCGATGCCATCGACGATTTCATGCTCGCCAGCGGGCTCGACACCGCGGTCGAGCGGCGCGAGGCACCTGCCGTCGACCTGGCCGAGCTCGCGCACGCGCACAGCAGCCGCTTCGTCGACGAGCTGCGCGAAGTGCTGATGAACGTGGCCGCCGCCGGCGAGCGCCGCAACATCGACGCCGACACGGTGGCCGCACCCGGCACCTGGAATGCAGCGTTGCGCGCCGCCGGTGCCGCCGTGGCCGCGACCGACGCGGTGATCGATGGCAGCATCGCCAACGCCTTCTGCTCGACGCGCCCGCCCGGCCACCACGCCACGCGCGATTCGGCGATGGGCTTCTGCTTCTTCAACAACGTGGCCGTGGCAGCGCGCCATGCGCTCGACGTGCGCGGCCTCGAGCGCGTGGCCATCATCGACTTCGACGTGCACCACGGCAACGGCACCGAAGACATCATCGCCGGCGACGAGCGCGTGCTGATGGCGAGCATCTTCCAGCACCCGCTCTATCCGTACACAGGCGCGGTGCCGATGGGCACCAACATGATCAACGTGCCGGTGCCGCCGTACACGCGAGGCCCGCAGATCCGCGCGCTGATCGAAGAGAACTGGCTCGAGCGGCTCGACGAGTTCGCGCCGCAGATGATCTTCGTTTCCGCCGGCTTCGACGCGCACCGCGAAGACGAGCTCGGCCAGCTCGGCCTGATCGAGGCTGACTACGCCTGGATCACCGAGAAGATCATGGCGCTGGCCGACAAGCACGCGCAGGGCCGCATCGTCTCGTGCCTCGAGGGCGGCTACAACCTGAGCGCTTTGGCGCGCAGCGTCGCCGCCCACGTGCGGGTTCTCGCGAGAGCCTGACCTGATTCGTTCGTTCGACCCCAAGGAGCTCGACGACCTCGTCGTCTCGCTCACCCAGCCCGGCGCGGCGGCGGAGCTGGGCATCCTGGCCGGCTGCCTGTTGCTCGCCTGGATCGTGGTGCGTCTCGTCCGGGGCCGCAGCCGGCCGATGGCTTCGGTCTGGTTCGGCAACCAGATCGTCGACGGGGTGCTGTTCCCGGTGCTCGCGCTCGCGCTGGCCTTCGGCGCCCGCGTGGCGTTCGCCGGCACGATCAAGCCGGCGGTGTTCAAGGTCGCGATCCCGGTCCTGGTCTCGCTCGTCGTGATCCGCCTCAGCGTGCGCGTGCTCGGCCGCACCTTCCCTTCGGTGGCGTGGGTGCGCACGATCGAGCGCAGCATCTCGTGGCTGGCGTGGATCGCGGTCGTGCTGTGGGTCACCGGCGTCTCGCCGATGGTGCTCGACGCCGCCGACGACGTGCGCTGGAAGGTCGGGGCCACGCACATCACGTTGCGCAACGTGATCGAGGGCGGCGTCACGGCGGGCATCGTGCTGGTGCTCGCGCTGTGGGTCTCGGCGGCCATCGAACGCAAGCTGCTGTCGGGCGGCACCGGCCACGACCTGTCGCTGCGCAAGATCGCTGCCAACCTCGTGCGTGCCGCGCTGCTGTTCGTGGGGCTGCTGCTCGCGCTCTCGGCGGTGGGCATCGACCTGACGGCGCTCTCGGTGCTCGGCGGCGCCATCGGCGTGGGCCTCGGCTTCGGCCTGCAGAAGATCGCGGCCAACTACATCAGCGGCTTCGTCATCCTCGCCGAGCGCAGCCTGCGCATCGGCGACATGGTCAAGGTCGACAACTTCGAGGGCCGCATCACCGACATCCGCACGCGCTACACCGTGATCCGCTCGCTCGGCGGCCGCGAGGCGATCGTGCCGAACGAAACGCTCATCACCACGCGGGTCGAGAACTCTTCGCTCGCCGATCCGCGCGTGCTGGTGCAGACGGCCGTGCAGGTGGCTTACGGCAGCGACGTGCGGGCGCTGCAGCCGCTGCTCGAAGCGGCCATCGCGGGCGTGCCGCGCGTCATCACCGATCCGGCGCCGGCGGTGCAGCTCGCCGCTTTCGCGGCCGACGGCATGGACCTCGCCATCAACTTCTGGATCCGCGATTCCGAGAACGGCACGGGCAACGTCAGGTCGGACGTCAATCTGGCCGTGCTCGACGTGCTCGGGCAGCACGGCATCGAGATCCCGTTCCCGCAGCGCGTGGTGCACGCGAAGGTCTCGGCCGATGCCGTCGGTGCGCTCGATGGCCGTCTGCTCGCGCCCGGCGAGGGCCGCTGAAGCCACAATCGGGCATGCCTTCAAACCGCCCGCGCACCTCCCGGTCGATCGCCGTACAGGCGACCGAGCTCGCACTCGCCGTGCCCCAGGTCGTCGCCCACCGCTTGACGCGCCTGGCGCTGGCCGGGCCCACGCCGTCGGCCCGTGACCGCAAGGAGTTCGAGCGCATGGTGGCCGAGAAGAACGCGGCGTTCGCGGCCTCATGGAGCGCGATGGGTGCGCAGGCGGCGCGCGCCAACCAGGCGCTCGCGGCCTCGTTCTTCAGCAGCCTCCTCGCGGCTGCCAGCGGGCGTCGGCCATCGCCGGCAGTGTCGATGCTGGCGATGCAGAAGGCGGCCCTCGGCGTGATCGGCAGCGGGCTCGCGCCGGTGCATCGCAAGGCAGTGGCCAACGCCAAGCGGCTGGGCCGCACCAAGCTGCGGTGAGGCCGGCCCCGGCCGGGGTCGCACGCGCGCCATGACGACCGCGGCCGTCGTTCGGCAGGCCGAGTACGGGCCGGAACCCCGTCCGGCTTTGCCGGTGAGAGCGCACCTCGCCGAACCGACCTCGGCGTAGCGGCGAGACCCGCGAAGACCATGCAGACGATCCGTCGTCCCGAATGATCCGCACCTGCTCGATGCAGGTGGCGCGCATGGCGGCATGTGCCGCGTCGGTGGTTCTCGTCGCGGCCGGCATGCCGGCGCGTTCCGCCACCGACACGGGCTTGCAGGCGAGCGTGTGTCCTGGCGGCCTTGTGGCCGAAAGCCGTTGCCTGAGCGGCCGCGACGAGCAAGGCGCCTATGTCTGGCTGGCGGTGCCGCCGTTCTGGAGCGGCACGCTCGTCGTGCATGCGCACGGCGGCCCGGAACTCGGCCCGCCGAAGGCCGGGCGCGCGAAGGAAGACCTGCAGCGCTGGTCGATCTGGAACCGCGCGGGCTATGCGTTTGCGGGGTCAGGCTACCGGCAGGGCGGCGTGGCCGTGACCTCGGCGGCCGAAGACATCGAGCGCGCGCGGTCGCTGTTCGTGGCCGCCTTCGGCCAGCCGAGGCGCACCGTGCTGCACGGCCAGTCGTGGGGCGCCGGTGTCGCGGCCAAGGCAGCGGAAATCGCGACGGTGCGGGCCGCGTCCGGCGCCGCGCCGATGCCGTACGACGCCGTTCTGCTTACTTCCGGCGTGCTCGGCGGCGGCACCGGGTCGTACGACTTCCGGCTCGACCTGCGCGTGGTCTACGAGGCTGTTTGCCGCAACCATCCGCCGGCGGAAGAGGCTCCCTATCCGCTGTGGCAGGGGCTGCCGCCCGATCGCGAGCTCACCCGCACGGAACTCGCCTTGCGCGTCGACGCGTGCACGGGCCTGAACCTCAAGCCGGTCGACCGCAGCCCGCTGCAGCAGTCCCGCCTCGACACGATCACGCGCGTCGTGCGCATCGATGCTCGATCGCTGCAGGGCCACATTGCCTGGGGCACCTGGCACTTCCAGGACATCGTGTTCAAGCGTCTCGGCGGCCGCAACCCGTTCGGCAATCTCGGCGTGCGCTACACCGGCTCGGCCGACGACGAGGCGCTCAACGCAGCCGTTGCCCGCTACGCCGCCGACCCGTCGGCACGCGCCGATTTCGCCGCCGATGCCGATCTCTCCGGCCGCATCGGCGTGCCGGTACTGACGATGCATGCGGTGGGCGATCCGACCGCCTTCGTCGAGCTCGAGTCGTTCTTCCGCGCCCGCATGCAGCAGGGCGGCAGCGTCGAGCGGCTGGTGCAGATCTATACCGACGACCACGAGCACAGCTACCTGAGCGACGCGCAGTACGTCAGCGCGATGGCGGCGGTGATGGCATGGATCGAGCGCGGCGACAAGCCCACGCCGCAGGCCGTCGCGGCGAACTGCGCGCAGGTCGCCGCGCGCTTCGACCCGTCGAAGGGATGTCGCTGGCTGCCCGATTACCAACCTGCTCCGATGGCCGAGCGGGTGCCGTTGCGCTGAAGCGAAAGGCGTTCCCATGCAGCACAGCTTCGTCTCTGCCTTCATCCTGCTGCTGCTGGTGCTCGACCCGTTCGGCAGCCTGCCCATCTTCATCCCGGTGATGCGCTCGGTGGCGCCGGAGCGTCGGCGCCGGGTGGCACTGCGCGAGGTGGCGATCGCCTTCGCGGTGCTGCTCGTCTTCATGCTGTTCGGCGAGGCTTTCCTCGGCGTGATGCGGCTCTCCGAACGCTCGCTCGAAGTCGCCGGCGGCGTCATCTTGCTGATGGTCGCGATCCGCATGATCTTCAGCCAGGGCGGTGCGGTCTACGGCATCGCCGAAGACCGCGAGCCGTTGATCTTTCCGCTCGCCGTGCCGCTGCTCGCGGGGCCTTCGGCAATGGCGACCGTGCTGCTGCTCGCCTCGCGCCAGCCCGATCGGCTGGTCGAGTGGGTGGCTGCATTGGCCTGTGCGATGGCGGTCTCGGGGGCGGTGCTGCTCGGCAGCGATCGCCTGCGCCGCTGGCTCGGCGACTCGGTGGTCTCGGCGCTCGAAAAGCTGATGGGGCTCGTGCTCACCGCCATCGCCGTCGAGATGATCCTCGCCGGCCTGAAGCGCTACTTCATGGGGTAACGCGGGGCGCCGCGGCGACAGCGAGCGCGTCGAGCTCGGCTTGCGAGAACCCGGCCGCGCGACGTGCCTCGAAGTTGAACGGCGCACGCAGCCGGGGCGCCTGGTGCGTGACCACCAGCTCGTCGTACAGCGTTTCGGGGTCGAGCCCGCGCTGGCTGCACAGCCACCGGTACCAGTGGTTGCCGATGGCGACGTGGCCGATCTCGTCGCGCAGGATCACGCCGAGGATGCCGGCCGCGCGCAGGTCGCCGGCCTTGATGAACTTGGCCTGCAGCGGTGGTGTCGCATCGAGGCCGCGCGCCTCGAGCGTGCGCGGCACGAGCGCAATGCGCGCGAGCACGTCGGCCGCCGTGCGTTCGGCCATCGTCCACAGGCCGTCGTGCGCATCGAAGTCGCCGTAGTCGTGGCCGAGCGTGCGCAGGTGCGTGCGCAGCAGGTCGAAGTGCAATGCTTCTTCGGCGGCCACGCGCAGCCAGTCTCTGTAGAACTCTGCCGGCATGCCGGCAAAGCGCCAGACGACGTCGAGCGCAAGGTTGATGGCGTTGAACTCGATGTGCGCGATGGCGTGCAGCAGCGCAGCGCGACCTTCGGTGGTGAAGGCAGAACGCGACGGCACCTGCAAGGCTTCCAGCAGGCGCGGCGTCGCCGGTCGGCCGGGCACGCCGGGTGGCTCGTCAATGACCTCGTCGGGGTCGATCGCGACGGCCGAATCCAGACTCGCGAACGCTCGCGCGGCGGCCACCTTGGTGCCCGGATCGGTCTCGCACAACGCGAGCAGCACCGCACGCCGGGCGTTCACGACGGCCTTCCTAGAATCGCCTGCACTCCCCACGAAGGCACGCCATGGCGATCTACCGTCTCGACCAGAGTACTCCCGACATCGACCCTTCGGCCTGGGTGGCAGAAGACGCACGCGTGATCGGCGACGTGCGTCTCGGCGCCGACGCGAGCGTGTGGTTCGGCGCCATCCTGCGCGGCGACACGGCGCGGCTGTCGGTCGGCCGCGGTTCCAACATCCAGGACGGCAGCGTCGTCCACGCCGACCCGGGGCGGCCGACGGCGATCGGCGAAGACGTCACCGTGGGCCACATGGCGATGCTGCACGGCTGCACCGTCGGCGATGGCTCGCTCGTCGGCATCGGCGCGGTAATCCTCAACGGCGCGGTCATCGGCCGGCACTGTCTCGTGGGCGCGCGTGCACTCGTCACCGAAGGCAAAAGCTTTCCCGACGGCTCGCTCATCGTGGGCGCGCCGGCCACCGTCGCGCGCTTGCTCACGCCCGAGCAGATCGAAGGGCTGATGGCGAGCGCGCGGCACTACGTCGAAAACGCGAAACGCTTTCGCGTCGGGCTGGCCAGGATCGCCTGAGCGCGAGCGCGAGCGCGCTTCACGCGACAAAGCGCACCGAGACGCTGCCGAGGCCCGCGAACTCTGCGCGATAGAAGCCTGGGCCGGGCAATGCGGGTGCGCCGGTGCAACTGCCGGTGGTGACGATCTGGCCCGCGCGCAGGCCGATCCCGGGCTCGGACGGCACGTTGGCCAGCATCACGACGGTGCCGAACGGGTCGCCGTCGAGGATCGCTGCGCCGCTGCCGAGTGCGAGCTCGGTGCTGCTGCTCTCGCCGCCATGGCTCGCATGCAGTCGGATGCCGATCTGCCCGAAGGCGAGCGATTGCCACTGCGCCACGGCCGGGCCGCAGACGAGCGCGCCGTTGTTGAAGCCATCGGCCAGCTCCGCCAGCGCGCCGCTGCCGTGGGGCAGGCGCGAGTCGACGATCTCGATCGCCAGCCGCATCGCGCCCGTGGCCGCCTCGACCTCGCCCCGCGTGTACGGCTGGCCCGGCCGCGGCGGCAGGTCGTGCGCCAGCTCGAACGCGAACTCGCATTCGAGCTTGGGCACGATGAAGTCGCGCACGCGAAACTGGGCGATGGACGCGTCCATCGGCGCGGTCGCCGCGGCATCGTGCGCGCCGCGCAGCCAGGCGGCCAACACCGGCGCGCCGAGTGGCCGCGGTACGCCGAGCGCCGCGCGCTGCGCCTCGGTCACCGCGGCGATCTTCCAGCCGCCGATGGTCCCCAGGCTGGCAGCGACGGCCGCTTGCAGGCGACAGGCTTCGTCGACGTCGGCAGGCTGCCAGTGGGCAGACCAGGCGCCGATCGCGCGTGCTTCGCGGCGTGCGGTGACCAGGGCTTCGCGGGCAGCTTCGAACGCGGCGTGTTCCATCGCCCGATTGTCGCCGTGGGCGATCGCCCGGCGAGGCCGCCGTCCGTGGCGACGCCGCGATAATCCGCCTCTGTTTCACCACGCCGATCCCGCGCGCATTTCAGTGAGCGAGCTGCACCGATTCCTGTTCGAAGGCCTGCCCGTGCGCGGCATCCTGGTGCGCCTGACCGACGGCTGGCAGGAAGTGCTGTCACGCCGCGCGAGCGCGAACGATGCGCTGCCCGAGCCGGTTCAGCGTCTGCTCGGCGAGATGGCCGTGGCGGGCGTGCTCATGCACGCGAACATCAAGTTCGACGGCGCGCTGGTGCTGCAGATGCATGGCGACGGGCCGGTCAAGCTGGCGGTGGCCGAGATCGGTGCCGACCTGGCCTTTCGCGTCACCGCCAAGGTCATCGGCGAGGTGCCGGCAGACGCTGCCTTGGAGGCGATGCTCAACGTCGAGGGCCGCGGGCGTTGCGCCATCACGCTGCAGCCTGCCGAGCGCAAGGGCGGGCAGCAGCCGTACCAGGGCGTGGTCTCGCTGCGCGGCGATGCCGGCGAGCCGCTGCAGGCGATCGCCCCGGTGCTCGAGCACTACATGCTGCAGTCGGAGCAGCTCGACACGCGGCTCGTTCTGGCGGCCGACGACCGAGTGGCCGCCGGCCTGTTGCTGCAGCGTATGCCGCCGGCGCACGGTGGCGCCGACGAGAGCGCGATCGGCCAAGACGAAGACTTCAACCGCATCGCACACCTTGCTTCCACGCTCAGGCGTGACGAGCTGCTTGCGCTCGACGCCGAGACTGTCCTGCGCCGCCTGTTCTGGGAAGAGAAGCTGACGCGCTTCGCGCCACTGGTGGGCCCGAGCGCACCGCGCTTTTCCTGCTCGTGCTCGCGCATGCGCGTGGGCGCGATGCTGCAGGGGCTGGGCCGCGCCGAGGTCGACGACATCGTGCGCGAGCAAGGCCGGGTCGAGGTGGGTTGCGACTTCTGCGCCGTGAAGTACCGCTTCGATCCGGTCGACGTGGGTGAGCTGTTCACGCCGCCCGGCCAGCAAGCCCCGGGCTCGAGCGCAATCAACTGACCGCCGCCGCGCGCCGGGTTCGGCGGCGCGAGCGCGGATCTACTTGAGTCGGTAGCCGCAGACGCCGCAGAACACGTCGTCGGGCGTGACCGACGAGAGGCATTGCGGGCAGGTCGTGACGGGCGGCGGCGCCGGTGGCGGCGGAGCCGGTGCCATCACTGCAGGCGGCGTCCACGCCGGTGGCACGGCCGTGGGCGGCTCGGGCACATGCGCTGGCGAAGCGGCGGGCGCGGGATCGAACGGCAGGTCGATGTCGGCCGCGCCGTCGGCTGCCGCTGCCGTTGCTGTCGCGGCAGCGGCGTCGGGCTGCAGGAACGTGGCAGGCGGGCTGTAGGCAGGTGGTGGGTTGTAGGCCGCGAACGGATCGATCGTGGGCGGGTCGAAGGCTGGCGGGTCGTAGGCAGGCGGCACTGCGGCCGGGCTGGCGGCCGTCATCGATGCCGCCGCAGTACCTGCGGCCAGCGTGGCAACGGCTGCAGACCCGAACGTCACGCCCGACGAAGGCGGGCCGCCCGGGGCCACGTCGGTGGCTGCTACGGGCACGTGTGGGGCAGGCTCTCGATTCGCTGCGCTGCGTGCCTTCTCGCCCAGCTCGCTGGTGCGGCGCCGGGCTTCGTCGAGCCCTGCAAGCAAGACCGCTTCGCTCGCCGCGACGTCGAGCCCTTCGGTGACGCGCAGGTACACGAGTGCCAGCCCGCGCAGGTAGACCTGGCCGACGAGCGATCCGGCGACGGCCCACAGCAGCAGGAAGCCGATCGCACCGGCGATGGCATGGCCACCGCCGCCGCCCTGCGCCATCGCCATCAAAGAGCCCATCCCGCCGAGATCGCTGAAGCCGCCAAAGCCGCCGAAGCCGAGGATCGACGCCGCCAGGCCGAGCGTGGGCACGAGGCCGGCGGCGAGCACGCCGAAGACGATGAACCCGACCACGAAGCAGAGCAGGCCGACGAAGACCAGCAGCAGCACCGCTTCGACGAGACGGCTCTTCACGATGGCGAAGGTCTGGGCCAGCGCCCGCGTGATCGTCTCGCCCTGCCAGATCGCAGGCAGCGACAAGACCATGCAGATCGCCACCCCGACCACGGTGAAGCCCGCCAGCAGCACCGACACCGGAAACACGACCACGAACAGCATCGCGCCGAGGAACGGGATCTTCGACACCAGCATCAACAGCGCGATGACGATGAACACCGCGATCTCGACGGCCAGGAAGGCCAGCGCGAGCACGACAAGCTTCGGGATGCACATCAGTCCCTGGACCAGGGCATCCACCAGCGGCCTCGGTGCCGCGCCGCGTGCAGCGTCCATCTGCAGCAGGCCAGCGGCATTGATGCCGGTGCCGATGGCCACCACCCACACGACGAACGCCAGCAGCTGGGCGAGCATGCCGAGCCCGCTGCCCGCCATCGTCGCGAGCAGGGCCGCCAGCAGCACGCCGACGAAGGTGCAGCCGAGCAGCGCCACGATGGCGCGCCGGTTGCGCAGGCCGGTCACGGCCTGGAACAGGCTCGAGAACGCAGAGGCCGAGAGGCCACCCGGCAGGCCGGACGGCGCGGGATCGACAACCATGCTGGACCTCGTCAGTTGTTGTAGTTGCGGCGCCGGTCTTCTCTTTCGCGCACTTCGCGGCAGATCGCTTCGTTGGCGTGCTCGGCCGCCCCGCATTCGCGCGACTGGCACACCGCTTCGCCGATGGTGCCGCGGCCGGCGCAGATCTCTCGCACGCCGCGCGCCTGCACCGGCGCCGGCGCCTGTGTCGCCGGCTGAGCGACGGTGGGCCGCGGTCGCTGCGCATCTTCGGCGCGGCGCCGGGCCTGCGCGTCTTGCTCGGCACGAGCGGCCGAGGCTTGCTGGTCGGCTGCCGACTTGACCTTCGTTTCGCGATCGGCCTTGTCTTTGGCAGCCTTCTCGCGTCGCTTCTCGGCGGCCAGGCGTCTGGCTTCCGCTTCCGACGCCGCGCCTTCGGACGGCAGCGTCTCGAACGGGCTGGCCGCGCCGGCGCCCTTCAGCGTGGCCGAGCCTGCAGGCACCAGCACGGTCTCGCCCGGGCCGACGAGCGGCGGCGGAAGCGCTGCATTCGCATCGCTGGCCGCGGTGGCCATGGGCGGCGCGACCGAAGGCGCTGCGGGAGCCGTGACCGGCTCGGCTTGGGAAGCAGGCGATGCGACGGCGGCGGCAGGAACCGTTCCAGCAGCAGCAGAAGCCGCCGCGGCGGGCGATGCGGCGTTGCGCACCGAGCCGACCATGAACCACCACGCACCTGCACCTGCGGCAGCCAGTACCAGCACGGCTGCGCCGATCAGCAGCGGCGTGCGGTTCGGTGGCGGCGCAGAAACAAAAGCATTCGCGGGGGCCGCGGGCGGTGCGGCATCTTCGTGCTCGCGCGCCGCGTGCGAAGCATCGGCTTCGGCGGGCGAAGCTGCCATCGGGTCGTAGAGCGGTGCTTCGTCGGCCGGCCCGTCGTACGCAGGCGGTTCGTACGGCGGATCGTAGGCA
>Ga0209511_1002440_pt1 | contig 15231 bp, 14 predicted proteins | sample SSSSmetaG_FD_184141 | JGI IMG/M metagenome (GOLD analysis project Ga0209511, IMG submission 184141) | Glacier valley bacterial and archeal communities from Borup Fiord, Nunavut, Canada, to study Microbial Dark Matter (Phase II) - ​SSSS... | ecosystem: Environmental > Aquatic > Freshwater > Ice >...
CGATCATGTTGAGCGCGGTCTCGACACCGAGCACGCGCGGCAGCCGCTGCGTGCCGCCCGCGCCGGGGATGAGGCCGATCTTCACTTCGGGCAGTGCGATCTGCGCCCCGGCCGAAGCGATGCGGTAGCTGCAGCCCAGCGCGAGCTCGAGACCGCCACCCATGGCCACGCTGTGCACCGCTGCCACAGTGGGCTTGGGGCTCGCTTCGATGGCGGCGATCACCGACAGCAGGTTCGGCTCGGCGAGCGACTTCGGCGAGCCGAACTCCTTGATGTCAGCGCCGCCCGAGAAGGCCTTGCCCGCACCGGTGACGACGATGGCCTTGACGGTGGCATCGGCCAGTGCACGATCGAGCCCGGCGACGATGCCGAGACGCGTCTCGTAGCCGAGGCCGTTGACCGGCGGGTTGTCGAGAATGATGACGGCGACATCGCCGCGAACTTCGTAGCTGGCGCTCATGGGTCGCTCCTCGTGGCGATGAAAGACGGTGGTCGAGTTTAGGCGTGAGTGCCGCCAGCAGTTTGTCCCGACAGCGACAAGCCGCCGGGGAAAAGCCACGCCAGGTCAACGCTGCGGGCGCACCCGGTAGATCGCGTTGTTGCGATTGGCGCTGAAGTAGACCTGCCCGTCCGCGCCCACCGCGACGCCCGTGACGACGTAGGGCGGCGGCATGCCCGGGCCGGCCGGCAGGCCGATCGGCAACTGCTCGGCGACGCTGCGCTTGCTGCCCGTCACCGGGTCGATCTCGACCAGCCGCGCGGCCGCGGCCTCTGCCACGATGAACGTGCCCCACGGCGTCTGCGCGAGCCCTTCGGGCAGCGCGAGACCTTCGGCCACGGTCGTCTTCGCACCGCTGCCCATGTCGATGCGGGTGAGTTTGCCGGCGGCCTCGGTGACATAGAGCGCGCCGTCCTTGCCGAGCACCATCTGCGTCGGGCCGGCGAGGCCTTCGGCCACCACCTTCTTCTCGTGCGGCGCGCTCGCAGCGACGCGACTGATGGTGCCGGTCGCGAGCTCGGCGACAAGCACGCTGCCGTCCTTGAGCGGGATCGCGTCGTAAGGCGCCTTGAAGCCGTGGATCATCTCGCTCTTCAGCGTCGCACGATCGATCATCTGCACGGTACCGGTGAACCAGGAGGTCAGCGCGAACTGGCGCGACGAGACGCCGACCCCGAACGGGTACTCCATCTCCGAGGCCTGCATGCGGAAGATGTCCTTCACCGCGCCGGACCGCACGTCGACTTGGCGAAAGCCGAAGATGTCGGCGACCCAGAGCGAATCGCCATCCAGCTTGATGCCGGCCGGCACCGCGAGCTTGCCGCCGGTGAGCAGACGAAGCTCGCCGGTGGCGGGGTTGTAGGCCTCGATCGAGTTGTCGGCCATGTTGGAGATGTAGATCGTGCCGTCGGGCGCGATGGCGAGGTTGTCGAGAGCAGTCTTCAACTGCTTGGCGACCGTCTTCTTGCCGGTTGCGAGGTCGACGCGACAGAGCTCGCCGGTCTGGGTGTCGACGACCCAGAGGTTGCCCTTGCCGTCGAGGTTGGCCGCCGCCGGGATCTTGAATTCGCTGTTGATGACGGTGATTCGGCCGTCGGCCGGGTCGATCTTGACGACGCTGCCCTTGAACCACAGCGGGCCGTAGAGCATGCCGTCGGGGCCGACCTCGAAGCCGTTGAAGCCGCCCATGTCCTTGACGATCAGGCGCGGCGGCTTCTGCCCGGCAACGTCGATCTCCCAGAGCGCATCGCCGAGGAACACCTGCGACGCGTAGAGCTTGCCGTTCCTGCGGTCGAAATCGACCGAGTTGAGGCCGGGGAGGTCCTTCGCGAGCACGCGTATCGGCGCCGAGTCGCTCTCGCGGTAGCGCAGCATCCCCATCAGGTAGTTGGTCCAGGCGAGCTCGCCCCTGGGACCGACCGCGATGTCGTCGGCCTGGCCTTCGGGGCCGCCGATGAGCACCTTCGCCGCGCCGGTCTGGCGGTCGACCTCCCACATCGAGTAGCCGATGACGCTGCCGGCCAGGAGGCGGCCGCTCGCGTCGATGGCCAAGCCGTGGACGCCGGAGAACGACGACGGTGCGACGAGCACCTCGGGCGCAGACCAGCCGGAGGGGCGCGTCGTCATGGGTGCGGTCGACGTGCAGGCGGCGAGCGCCAATGCAGCGACAGCAGCCGCTGCGCGAACGATGCGAGTCGTCATGGTGTCGTCTCTCCTGGTTTTCGAATGGGTCGGGGCATGGCCCCAGAGCCGGGTTCGGGTATCAGACCTCGAGCCATTCCTTGCGCACTTCGGCGTTGGCCCGCAGGCTCGCCGGCGTGCCTTCGAACACGATCGCACCATGGCCCATCACGTAGCAGCGCTCGGAGATGGCGAGCGCGATGGTCAGCTTCTGCTCCACCAGCAGCACCGAGACGCCACGGTCCTTGAGCTTCTTCAAATACTCGGCCACGAGCTCCACAATCTTCGGCGCCAGGCCTTCGGTGGGTTCGTCGATCATGATCAGGTCGGGGTCGCCCATGAGCGTGCGGCACAGCGTGAGCATCTGTTGCTCGCCACCCGAAAGCACGCCGGCCTCGGTGTGCTCGCGCTCCTTCAGGCGCGGGAAGATCTCGTACATGTCGGCGAACGACCAACGCGGTTTCTTGCCGGCACCCTTGCCGCGCTTCTCGCCGAGCAGCAGGTTCTCGCGCACCGTGAGCTTGGGGAAGATGTCGCGGTTCTCGGGCACGTAGCCGATCCCGCGGTGCGCGATGTCGAACGCCTTCTGGCCGAGGATCTCCTGGCCCCGCAGCCGGATCGAACCCTCGCCCGACACCAGCCCCATGATGGTCTTGACCGTGGTCGAGCGACCTGAGCCGTTGCGCCCCAGCAGGCTCACGATCTCGCCTTCGCCCACGCGCATGTCGACGCCGTGAAGGATGTGACTCTTGCCGTAGTAGGCGTGCAGGCCGGTGAGCTCGAGCATGGCGCTAGCCTTGCGCGGAGCGCGGCCCCGGCGGGACCGGCTGCTCCCTCGCGGAGGGAGGGATTGGGGAAGGTGCAGCCCTGTCAGCGTGAAGCGAATCTTGTGTCTGCGCCCCGAGATACGCTTCCTGTACGCGCGGGTTGGCACGCACCGCATCGGGCGTGTCGAAGGCGATGACCTCACCGTAGACCAGTACCGCGATCTTGTCGGCCAGGCCGAACACGACGCCCATGTCGTGCTCGACCGTGAGCAGCGTCTTGCCGGCAGTGACCTCGCGGATCAGTTCGATGAAGCGCGTCGTCTCGCTCTTGCTCATGCCGGCCGTGGGCTCGTCGAGCAGGATCACGCCGGCGCCACCCGCGATGGTGATGCCGATCTCGAGCGCACGCTGCTCGGCGTAGGTCAGGTTCATCGCCAGCGTGTCCCGTTTCGAGTCGAGCCGGATCATGTGCAGCAGTTCGGAAGCGCGCGCGTTGGCGTCTTTCAGATTGGCCAGGAATTTCCAGAACGCGTAGCGATAGCCCATGGACCACAGCAGGCCGCACCGCAGGTTCTCGAACACCGAGAGCCGGGGAAAGATGTTGGTGATCTGAAAGCTGCGCGCGAGGCCGAGCCGGTTGATCTCGTAAGGCAGCAGGCCGTCGATGCGCTTGCCGTGCAGCAGGATCTCGCCGCTCGTGGCGCCGAAGCGGCCACTGATGAGATTGAACAGCGTTGACTTGCCCGCGCCGTTCGGGCCGATGATCGCCACGCGCTCGCCGGGCGCCACGACGAGGTTGGTGCCGCGGATGATCTCGGTCTTGCCGAACGACTTGCGCAGATCTTTGAGTTCGACCGCAGCCGGCGTGCTCATGGCGTGCCCGCCACGGCGGCCTGAGCAGCATCGCCTTCGCGCCTGGAGTCGTAGGTGCCACGCGGCACTTCGTTCGGTTGCTTGAATGCGGCCTCGGCTTCGATCTCGCCCTGCACCTGCCCCCACAGCACCGCGAACCGGCGCCGGACCCATTCGAAGGCGGCGAAGCCGACTGCGACCACAGCCAGCGCACCGAGCCAACTGGTCGGCGAGTGCGTGTCGAGCACGAGTCCGAAGAAGCGCAGCTTTGTCGACTGCTGCGAGCCGAGCTGGAGCTGATACACGAGCTCGATCAATGCCGCGAAGCCGGCGAGCATCACCAGGCCCGTTGCGGCCAGCATGGCGTAGCTCGCGCTCAGCCGGCCGAGCTTCCTGTGCATAGCGACCCGCAGGTTCAGCATGACGAGGCTGGCGATGCCGCCGGGCGCATACATCACCATGAACAGGAACACGAGGCCGAGGTAGAGCTGCCAGGCTTTGGTGATCTCGGACAGCAGCACGGCCGCGAGCACCATCAGCACGCCGCCGATGATCGGGCCGAAGAAGAAGGTCGCGCCGCCGAGGAAGGTGAACAACAGGTAGCCGCCCGAGCGCAACGCGCCGACCACTTCGGCCGTGGCGATCTCGAAATTCAGCGCGTACATGCCGCCCGAGATGCCGGCGAAAAAGCCGGCGATGATGAACGAGACGTAGCGCACGCGCTGCGTGCTGTAGCCCACGAACTCCACGCGCTCGGGGTTGTCCCGAACCGCGTTGAGCATGCGGCCGAGTGGCGTGCGGGTGAAGGCGAACATGGCTGCGGTGCACACCACCGTGTAGATCGCGAGCAAGTAGTACACCTGGATCTGCGGCCCGTAGGTGATGCCGAGGAAGGGCTTGCCGACGACGCGGTTAGCCGAGACGCCGCCTTCGCCACCGAAGAACTCCGGGACCATCAGCGACATGGCGAACACGAGCTCGCCGAGACCCAGCGTGATCATCGCGAACGGCGTACCGGCCTTCTTTGTGGTCACGTAGCCGAGCACGACGGCGAACGCGGCTCCGGCAAAGCCCGCGACCAGCGGGATCAGGCTGACGGGAATCGGAAAGCTGCCGTCGGCGATGCCGAGCATGGCGTGCACAGCGACGAACGAAGCCAGTCCGGAATACACCGAGTGGCCGAAGCTCAGCATGCCGCCCTGCCCCAGCAGCATGTTGTAGGAAAGGCAGGCCACGATGGCCACGCCGATCTGCGAGAGCATCGAAACCGAGAGGCTGCTCGAAAACAGCAGCGGGGCCACGAAAAGCGCCATCACGAAAGCGCCCCAGACGATCCAGCGGCCGGTGTTGGAGAAAGGCGAAGCCGTCACGTCAGCCTTCCCGCGTTCCGAGCAGGCCCTTCGGCCGGAAGATCAGGATCAGCACGAGAAACAAGTACGGCAGGATGGGTGCCACCTGCGAGATCGTCAGCTTGAGCAGCGTCTGGCTCGCTGCGCCGGCGGAAAGACTGATGCCCGCCGCGCGAATAGCGTCGACGAGCGAGTAGTCGATCGCCACCGCGAACGTCTGCAGTACGCCGATGAGCAGCGAGGCCACGAATGCACCGGCGAGCGAGCCCATGCCGCCAACGACCACCACGACGAAGATCACGGAACCGACCGTCGCCGCCATCGCCGGCTCGGTGACGAAGGTGCTGCCGCCGATCACACCGGCCAGGCCCGCGAGCGCCGCACCGGCCCCGAACACCAGCATGAACACGCGCGGCACGTTGTGGCCGAGCGCTTCCACCATCTCCGGGTGCGTGAGCGCGCTCTGGATGACGAGCCCGATGCGCGTGCGCGTGAGCAGCAGCCAGAGCGCCACGAGCATCGCGAGTGCCACCAGCATCATGAAGCCGCGCGTGGCGGGAAACGGTGAGCACACCACTCGCACCGCCGCGTCGGCGCTCGCGCACATCGCCGCAGTCGCTGTGCCGCCCACGAAGTGCAGGCCGTCGAGCGAAGAGTTGACGAGCGTGAACGCCGGCCCGCGCAACGCTTCAGGCGGTGGAAACTCGACCGCCGTGCGGCCCCAGACCAGCAGCACCAGCTCGATGATCACGAACGAAAGCCCGAAGGTGATGAGCAACTCGGGCACGTGGCCGAACTTGTGCACGCGGCGAAGGAAAAATCGCTCGAACGCGGCACCGAGACCGCCCACGACGAACGGCGCGATCACCAGCGCCGGCCAGAAGCCGGTGAACTTGGAGATCGAATAGGCGATGTACGCACCGAGCATGTAGAAACTCGCATGCGCGAAGTTGAGCACGCCCATCATGCTGAAGATGAGCGTGAGGCCCGAGCTCAGCATGAACAGCAGCAAGCCGTAGCTGAGGCCGTTGAGCATCGAGATGGTGAAGAACTCCATCGCGCAGTGGGGTCAGTAAAGGAATTTCGCAGCTATGAAACGAAAGAGCCCGACGTAGTGGAACGGCGGGCTCTTGACGCGCTGGCAACGAACGTTACGGGCGCTTCATCTGGCAGCTCGTGGGCGTGCTCGAAACATAGTTCGGATATTCGGCCACCGGCGCGAGCGTCATCCCGGTGTTCTCGGGGCTGTACTTGTATTTCGCGTCGGCCTTCTGCCACACCGTCATGTAGAGCGGCTGCTGCAGCTGGTGATCCGACTTGCGCATCTCCACTTCACCGCCGAACGCGCTCTTGATTTTCATGCCTTCCATCGCGGTGGCCACCTTCACCGGGTCGGTCGACTTGGTCTGCGCCATCGCCTGGCCGAGCAGTTCGAGAATGCGAACGATCGAGCCGGTATAGAAGTCGTCGTTGTACTTCTGCTTGAACTCGCTGGCCCACGCATCGTTCTGGCCACCCATGTTGTAGTGCGAGTAGGCGATCTGGTAGACCTTCCCCGCCCCGTTCGCGCCGAGCGCGGCAGGCGTACCGGTCACGCCGGTGTAGTAGGTGAAGAACTTGCCCGTGTAGCCGCCTTCGGTGGCCGCCTTGACGAGCAGCGCGAGGTCGGAACCCCAGTTGCCGGTGATCACCGAATCGGCGCCCGAGGCCTTGATCTTGGCGATGTAGGGGGCGAAGTCGCGCACCTGAGCCAACGGGTGCAGGTCTTCGCCGACGATCTCGATGTCGGGGCGCTTTCTCTTCAGATACTCCTTGGCGTATTTGGCGACCTGCTGGCCGTGCGAGTAGTTCTGGTTGAGCAGATAGACCTTCTTGATGTCCTTTTGCTCCTTCATGAAGGTGGTCATCGCTTCGAGCTTCATGGTCGTATCGGCATCGAAGCGGAAGTGCCAGAAGCTGCACTTGCTGTTCGTCAGGTCGGGATCGACCGCCGCTTCGTTGAGGAAGATGACTTCCTTACCCGGGTTGCGCTCGTTGTACTTGTTGATCGCGTCGATCAGCGCCAGCGCCACCGACGAGCCGTTGCCCTGGATGATGTAGCGCACGCCCTGATCGGTGGCCGACTTGAGCGCGTTCAGGCTCTCGGTGGGCGAGAGCTTGTTGTCGATGCCGATGATTTCGAACTTCACGCCGGCCGGATTGGTGGCGTTGAACTTCTCGGCAAAGAACTGCCAGCTCTTCAACTGGTTGTTGCCCACCGGCGCCATGAGACCCGACAGCGGGTCGATCCACGCCATTTTCACGACCTCTCCGGCGAGAGGCTTGGCGCCGGCCTTGGCCTGAGCCAACGCGCCTCCCGCGGCGAGCGACAAAGTCACGCCGACAAGCATGCCGAGAGTGGAAGAACGGGTCGAGACGAGCGGCGCGTGCATGGAGAACTCCTGCTGGGAATCAGACGGGTGCGACAGTAACGGATGGTTCCGTGCGCTAGTTACAGGGCTTCCCCGATGCCTAGTCCGGCGGCGCACCGAGGCTTTGTGCATGGCGCTAGACTTTCTCTCCCTCGAACTGTCCGCATCGATGCGGCCGACACGTTGATCAAGTTCTTTCTCGACCTGCTGCCGGTCATACTCTTTTTCGTCGCCTTCAAGGTCGCCGACGCCAACGCCGAAGCCGCCGCGCGCTTTGCGACCGAGCACTTCGGCTTCGCGATCTCCGGTGGCTCGGTCGGTGCCACCGAAGCGCCGGTGCTGCTCGCCACGCTCGTGGTGATCGCCGCCACGCTGGTGCAGATCACTCTTTTGCTCGTGCGTGGCAAGAAGGTCGACACCATGTTGTGGGTCACCTTCGGGCTCGTCAGCATCCTCGGCGGCGCGACGATCTGGTTCCACGACCCGACATTCATCAAGTGGAAGCCGAGCGTTCTGTACTGGGTGATGGCACTGGTGTTCGCATTGAGTCAGCTGCTGTTCGGCAAGAACCTGTTGAAGACCATCGTCGGCGAACAGATCAGCCTGCCGGAAGTCGTCTGGCAACGGCTCAACATGGCGTGGGCAGTCTTCTTCGGCTTGATGGGGGGCCTCAACATCTTTGTCGCTTACCACTATTCCACCTCGACCTGGGCCAGCTTCAAGGTGTTCGGCCTCAGCGGCTTGATGCTGGTGTTCATGGTCGTGCAAGGCCTGCTCGTGGCGCGCTACGTCAAGCACGACGAGGAGCCGTCTTGAGCGTCGACGCGAGCGAGATCGAGGCCGCACTGCGCGCTGCGCTGGCTCCTGAACAGCTCGCCGTGCAGGACGACAGCCACCTCCACGAAGGCCATGCCGGCGCGCGCGAAGGGCGACATTTCAGCGTCGCCATCACCAGCACGCGCTTCGAAGGTCTCACGCGGATTGCCCGGCATCGCCTCGTATATGATGCCCTCGATGGTTTGATGACCCGGGGAATTCACGCCCTGGCCATCGACGCCCGGACCCCGCGCCAAGACTGATCGCGCCGGCCGGCAGGCTCTCTCAAGAGTTGCGCGTCGCCTCCACCTCCACCGCTCCGCCCGAAAGGCACCTTCCATGAAGAAGAGTCATATCGCCGCCAGCGTCCTGCTCGCTGCAGCAGGATTCGCGCCGCTCGCCGCGCTCGCCCAGAACGTTGCGGTCGTCAACGGCAAGCCGGTTCCCAAGGCACGTGTCGACGCGATCATTTCGCAAGTCCAGAAGCAGGCACAACAACGCAACCAGCAGCTTCCGCCCGACATCGACAAGCTGGTGCGCGACAAGGTCGTCACCGATGAAATCCTCGCCCAGGAAGCCGAGCGGCGCGGCCTCGCTGCGTCGGCCGATTTCAAGTCGCAGATGGAAATCGCGCGCCAGAGCATCCTGATCGGCATGCTCTCGACCGACCTCGACAAGCGCACGACGGTCAGCGACTCCGAGATCCAGGTCGAGTACGACAAGTTCAAGGCGCAGTCCAGCGGCACCGAGTACCGCGCGCGCCACATCCTGGTCGAAAAGGAAGACGATGCCAAGGCGCTCGTAGCGCAGTTGAAGTCGGGCGCCAAGTTCGAAGACCTGGCCAAGAAGAATTCAAAAGATCCGGGCTCGGCCGAGAACGGCGGTGACCTCGACTTCGCTGCGCCGTCTGCCTACGTGCCGGAGTTCTCGCAGGCGATGGTCAAGCTGAAGAAGGGCGATTACACCGACGTGCCGGTGAAGACCCAGTTCGGCTTTCACATCATCAAGCTCGAAGACACGCGCGAGGCCAAGTTCCCGCCGCTGGCAGAAGTGAAGCCGCAGATCCAGCAGCGCCTGGCGCAGCAAAAGGCGGCCGCATTCCGCGACGAGTTGCGTGCCAAGGCCAAGACCGACTACAAGTTCAGCAACTGAGCCTGCCCCCACGGTTCCACAGCTCGCCGCCTCCCGAGGGGGCGCGGCCGGTCTCGGTACGACCCGGCGCCCGAACGGTCACGTTCGAGGACTAGCTCCTCCGGATCCGCCCCGCCTCGATATGCAGCTGCTCGTCGCAGCGTGCGGCGATAGTCCCGTCGTGAGTCACCAGGACCAGCGTCGTGCCGGCTTCGCGGTTGAGTTCGAACATGAGCTGCATCACCGTCTCGCCGGTGGCGAAGTCGAGGCTGCCGGTGGGCTCGTCGGCCAGCAGCAAGGCCGGCCGCACGACGAACGCTCGCGCCAGCGCCACGCGCTGCTGCTCACCGCCCGAAAGAACGCGCGGATAGTGGCGCAGGCGCTCGCCCAAGCCCACGCGCTGCAGCATTTCGGTGGCGAGCGCGCGAGCGTCGTGGCGCCCCTGCAGCTCGAGCGGCAGCATCACGTTTTCCAGCGCGTTCAGGTTGCCGAGCAGCTGGAAGCTCTGGAACACGAAGCCCAGCTTCTCCGCGCGCACCTGGGCCCGCGCGTCTTCGTCGATGGCGAACAGGTCGATGCCGGCGAGCTTCACCGTGCCGGTGGTGGGTACGTCGAGGCCGGCGATGATGGAGAGCAGCGTGCTCTTGCCGGAACCCGAAGCGCCGACGATGGCGACAGAGCGTTGCGGCGGCAGGGTGAAATCGATCTCATGGAGAATCGTCAGCGTGCCGGTCGAGTCCCGCACCTGCTTGGTCAGGCGTTCGACGGCGATGATCGGTGTCGACATGAATGTTGTTGTGATTCTTCGTCTGAGATTCGAATGAAAGCGGACCGGCGCCGCTGGCTGGCCGACTGTAGCGTGGCCCTCGCCTCGGTCGCCCTGCTCGGCTCGATGTCCTCAGGAAGCAACGCCGCCGTGGCGGCCGCGAAGGCGCGAAGAATCCTCGTCGTAGGTGACAGTCTCTCGGCCGAATACGGCCTGGTGCGCGGCAGTGGCTGGGTCGCTTTGCTCGAGCAGCGGCTGGTGCAAGACCACATCCCGGCCAACGTCGTCAACGCCAGCATCAGCGGCGACACGACCTCCGGCGGGCTGGCTCGTCTGCCGGCGCTGCTCCGCCAGCATCGGCCCGATCTCGTGCTGCTGGAACTAGGCGGCAACGACGCGCTGCGTGGCCTGCCGATCGAGATGACGCGCAGCAATCTCGCCGAGATGGCCAGGCTCGCCAAGGCCGCGAAAGCGCGCGTGGTGATCCTCGGCATGCAGTTGCCGCCCAACTATGGCCGTGCCTACGGCGAGCGTTTCTCCGGTTTGTTCGCCGAGGTGGCCAAAGCCGAAAATGCAGGGCTCGTGCCGTTCATGCTCAAGGGCGTGGCCGATGGCCCGAAGGCCGATGCGATGTTCCAGGCCGACCGCATCCACCCGCTGGCGAGCGCGCACCCGATCATTCTCGGCAACGTCTGGCCGGCACTGGAGCCGCTGCTGCGCTAGATCTCGCCGCGCCCACATCCGTCCGCAGCGGCCTCGCTACTTGCCCTGCCGATCGTCGCGACGATCGTCACGCCCCTTGTCCGGGCGCGCAGCTTCCGCCGGCCGTGCCGCGGGCTCCGGACGCATCTCGGGTGGCCGCGGCGCAGGAACCGCGCGCGGCGGCTCGGCGACGCGAGGCGGCTCGTTTGCGCGCGGGTCCTGGCGAGCATCGCGCCGTGGCTCCGGCCGGACGTCGCCCCGCAGCTCCTGACGTTGCTGCTGCAGTGCTGGCGGCGTGCCGACGCGTTGTGCGTCGACCGGCCGCACGACGGACTGCGGACGCGCAGCTTCGACCGAACGTGGCGGCTCTGGCACGACGCGCGCGGTGGGCAGTTCTGCGCGCACCGCCGGCTCGACGCGCGGCGCCGGGCGCGGCGCCTCGATCCGTTGCGGCGGCTCGGTACGCTGTCCCTGTTCGGTACGCGGTGGCTCGGTGCGCTGCGCCTGTTCGGCACGCTGCAACGATTCGGCCCGCGGCGCGAAGGCCGGCCGACCAAATGCTTCACCGCCCTTCGGCGGGCGCTGCACCGGGCTCGGCGGCGCTGTGGCTTGCCCTGCGCCATCCGTCGCCGGCAGCTCGCGTCCGATGCCGCCGCGCGGTGGGCGCCCGATCGCGCCGGTATCGGTCGGCATCGACGGTCGCGTGGCTGCCGGCCCGCCCGGGCCCGCAGCAGCGTTGCCCTCCCGCGGGGCGCCGGGCGCTCCGCCGTTGCCAGCCGGGCCGGCAACGTTGCCCGCGCCACGACCTTCGAACGGCGGTCTCGGTGCGGGCCGGTTGTCGCCTGCACGCACCAGCGGCGCCACAGGCGCGGCCACGGGCGGCGCGATGGCCACACTGGCCGGCCTGGCATCCGAGATGAAGGCACGCACCTGCGGGTTATCGCGGTACTGCGCCGCGGCCGGTGCGACCTGCTGCCGACCCGTCATCACGCTCGCGGGCACGACCGTCACAGCGTTCGGGAAGCGGCGGTTGGCGAAATCGCGGCGATCGGCTTCGCCGTTGCGGTTGTTGACGATGGTGGTGATGTTGGTGATGTTCGTCACCTGCGTCACGTTGACGTTGCGCACGTAGGTCGTGCTGGTGCGGTAGCTCGGCACGTAGACCTCGCGCGGTGCCAGCGGAAACCAGCCCACCGGCGGGCCGCCGCCGATATTGATGGAGACGCTCACACGCGAGCCACCCATCCAGGCGACCAGCGCCGGCGCGTAGACCGGCCGAGCGACGTAGGTACCGGGCGACCAGCACCACGCGTCGCGGTGGTAGACCCAGCGGCCGTAATGAAACGGCGCGAAGCCCCACGGCGCATCGTCGACCCAGGTCCAGCCCCACGGGCGCACCCAGGCCCAGTGGCCTGTGCTGTAGGGCGCCCAGCCGATTGGCACGGCGGCGGGCTGCCACAACGCGCCGTATTCGGGCGTCTGCTCCCAGCGGCCGTAGCGGTCGAGGTCTTGCGCACCCGTCATCTCCGGCGAAACGTAGCGCACGGTTGCGACGCGGTCTTGGGCCCGGTCGCGATCGTCGTTCCATGCGGCGAAGGGGTCGCGTACCGGCTGCACCATCGTGTATTGCGCGGCGCCGTTCGCGTCGAGCCAGAACTGGCCGTGCTGGCCGGGCGCGAGCGGCAGTGCGCTGTTGCGGCCTTCGAAGGTGGCCTGGCCGGAGAGCACGGTGAGGTCGCTGGTTTGATCGTTGCGGTCGAAGCGGAAGCGGCCTGCGGCTTGCGCGCGAAAGCGGCCTTCGTCGGTGTCGAGCTCGAACTCGTTCAGTGCCTGCTGGTTGCGCAGCCGCGCGACCACGCTTCCGTTCACGAGCCGCACGACAAAGCGGGCGTCGTCGAGCCGCGCGATCTCGAGTTCGGTGCCCGAGTCGAGCCGCAGCGTGCTGCTGCCGAGCGCGATCTCGGCGCGCGCATTGTTGTCGGTGGCGATGCGGTCGCCGCTGGTAAGCGGCCGGTTGCGCGCCACGGCGGTCCACTCGTTCGCGTCGGCGTTGTAGAGCCAGACCTGGCCGTCGACCTCGCTGAGCCGCGCGACGCGGCCCGGCGGATCGATGTCGCCCGACTGCGCCTGCGCGTGGCCGGCGCCACCCAGGAACATCACGGCGGCGAGCGCTGCGAGTGCGAGGTTGACGAGAGCGCGGCGAACGACTTGCGGCCGCCGGTGCCTGGGTATGGTCTTCATGCGGAAGTCTCCTCGAGACGCCGGCGCCAGACATGGCCTCGGGCGCGGGTGGTGTCTGCCGGTTCAACGCCCCAGCCGGCGCGACGGCCGACCGGGCATGCCGCCCGACACGTTCCCTTACATGTAAGACGCTGCCGCGCCGATCAGTCGTCGGCCTGCGGGTCGAGCTCCGGAAACAGCACACTGGTGTAGCCGAAGCGGCGGAAGTCGCGGATGCGCATCGGATAGAGCATGCCGACGAGATGGTCGCATTCGTGCTGCACGACGCGTGCATGGAAGCCCTCGGCCTCGCGCTCGATGGGCCGGCCTTCCAGGTCGAATCCACGATATCGGATGCGTGCCTGGCGCGGCACCACGCCGCGCATGCCGGGCACCGACAGGCAGCCTTCCCAGCCCTCCTCTTCCTCGCTTCCGATCGGCTCGACGACCGGGTTCAGCAGCACCGTCTCGGGCACGGGCGGCGCATCCGGATAGCGATCGTTGCGGCCGAACCCGAAGATCACGAGTTGCAGGTCGACGCCGATCTGCGGCGCTGCCAGCCCCGCACCGTGCACGGCGTGCATGGTCTCGAACATGTCGGCGGCGAGTGTGCGCAGCTCGACCGTGCCGAAGCGCTCGACCGGCTGGGCGATGCGCAGAAGGCGCGGATCGCCCATCTTCAGGATCGTGTGGATCGTCATGGTGCCGCCCCCGACGATGCAGCAGCGATCACCTCGGCCGGTGCCTGCACCAGCTCGATCAGCACGCCTTCGCCGGCGACCGGGAACGCGTCGCTGGACTTCGGGTGGATGAAGCAGATGTCGTGGCCCGCCGCGCCCGCGCGGATGCCGCCCGGCGCCATGCGCACGCCGTTCGCTTCGAGCCAGGCCACGGCGGCGCGCAGATCGTCGATCCACAACCCGACGTGATTGAGCGGCGTGGCGTGCACCGCCGGCTTGCCCGCCGGATCGATCGGCTCCATCAGATCCACCTCGACCTTCATCGGGCCGCTGCCGATGCTGCAGATGTCTTCGTCGACGTTCTCTCGATCGGAGCGGAACGTACCGGTCAGTGCCAGGCCGAGCTTGTCGACCCACAGCTCGCGCAGCCGGGCCTTGCTCGTGCCACCGATCGCCACCTGCTGGATGCCGAGCACGCGAAACGGCCGTGCCTGAGCCGCGCTCATCGCGGCACCTTCGCGACCCCTGCAGCGGCGGCGGCGAACTCCAGGATCACCTCGTCGACCGCGACGCTGTCGCCCGCCCGGGCGACCACCTTCGCGACCACGCCGTCGTGCGCGGCCAGAACGATGTTCTCCATCTTCATCGCTTCGATCACGGCCAGCCGCTCGCCCGCGCGCACGGCCTGGCCCTCGGAGACGGCAACGTTGACCAGCAGCCCCGGCATCGGCGAGAGCAGGAAACGAGAGAGATCGGGCGGCGGCTTCCACGGCATCAAGGCCTGCAGCTCGGCCGCGCGCGGCGACAGCACGCGCACGTCGATGCGCGCGCCGTGACGCGCCAGCCGCAGCACCAGCCCGGCCCGCTCGACCTGCGCATGGAACGCCACGCCGTCGAACGTGCCATGCGTCGAGATGTCGCGCATCGGGCTCGCAATCGCGATGCGATGCGAGCGGCCGGCCATGCCGACCACGAACTCGCTGCCCTCCATCATCACCTCGACCGGCGTGTGCGTGCCCTTGCCCGCAGCGTCGGTCTCGACCACGACGAATCGTTCGCCGACCTGCATCTCGTGGCCCGCGAGCTGGCCGACGAGGCCGGCCGAGCGCGCCAGCAAACGCCGCTGCACGGCCGCTGCGAGCACGAGCAGGAAGTGCCGAGCGCCTTCGCCGACGGCCGCTCCGGCGAATCCGTTCGGGTACTCATCGGCAATGAAGCCGGTGTTGAAGTCGCCGCTGGCAAAGCGCGGGTGCGAGAGCAGTGCTGCCTGGAACGCCAGGTTGCTCGAGACGCCGCGGATCACGAAGGCGTCGAGGGCCTGCTGCATCGAGGCGATGGCCGCTGCGCGATCGACGCCA
>Ga0209511_1002443_pt1 | contig 15211 bp, 13 predicted proteins | sample SSSSmetaG_FD_184141 | JGI IMG/M metagenome (GOLD analysis project Ga0209511, IMG submission 184141) | Glacier valley bacterial and archeal communities from Borup Fiord, Nunavut, Canada, to study Microbial Dark Matter (Phase II) - ​SSSS... | ecosystem: Environmental > Aquatic > Freshwater > Ice >...
CGCCGTTTAACTGTTGCATTTTAACAATGTCGGCATCGAAGGAATCGGCCTGCGCTTTTGCGCCAATAGCAGCGACTAAGAGCACTGCCACACAAATCAGACTGCGAATGTTGAGAATCTTCATAAGTAAAGAGTTTTAAAATTTTGCCTTAAAAATAAAACATAGGAGTGCAACGGGATTGCACTACCTTGAATATTTAAAAGATTTTTCGATTTTTTTTTAAATGCTATTTGTGGTTCAGTTGGCAGAAAATAATTGTCGCATTTTATAATATCCGTCTGGTCAGAAATAATATTTAACAACCGGCGATAATGAGATATTATCGAGATAGCCATCAAAAATTTGCCAGTAAACTTTCGAAGAAACACCCATTTCAAAACTATTCTTTTTTACAAAATAATATTCTAAGCCCAGCAAAATCCCTGGTGTGATTGTATAGGCCTCTTTTAAAAAGCTAATTGAATTATTTCGAATCGTAAGTTTTTGTTCTTTTTCCTTTAATAAAGTCATACCCATTTGAATAAAAAGCGCCTTGGATTGAAACAGACCTCTTTTATAATACAATTGGAAGAATGTAGATAGGTGTTTTATTCTTAAATCATCGATATTAATTGTCGCACTGCTAAACGAATGAGTGGCATAGTTGGCAACACAACTAAATCCACCGCCAACAAACCCATCGTCTGAAATTTGATATTCTGCATTGATTCCTGTCTGGTTGCCGATCTCATTTTTCCGGTTAAAAAAATCGTATTCTTTTTCTGCATACGCGTTGTTATCCAAAACCGTAAAGCTTTTCTGAATTCCATAATCGACCTTAAGGCTCCATTTCGAATTTTGAGATTCTGCAGGTATGCCAAAGCAAAATAACGCTATAATAGTAAATAGCACATAAATGTTTTGATTCTTCATAAGTTTAGGTTTTAATAATTTGCCTAAAAATAAAAAGCAAGTGTGCAGTCCCATTGCACTACCTTAAATATTTATAAGATATTTCGATTTTTCTCAAAACGGTAGCTGACGGTTACATAACAGAAAAATATCTCGTGCCCTTTTCCTTTCAAGAATTCGAGATCATAGAAAATGGTCCTGCGCGAGACGCAAAGTTTTTTGGCGAGTTCTTCGGCTGTTCCGGTACTTGAGCTGTCAATCAATCGGATTAACCGTTCAATTCGTGCAGTTTGCTGTTCGAAGCTCATGGTTTTTGAAATTTAGGCGTTCATACTTAGGTTTTAAATCAACTATTAATAGGAATAGGCGTTCAATTGTTACCCCAAAACGGGAAGTATTTTTCATTTATTTTCAGAGGCCTGGTCTTTATGCGTATAAAAGAAAAATTCTTCGGTTGGTTGGATGTTTATCTGCCCGCTTTGTCCGTTACCTGCCCAACCGATCTCAGAAGGTCCTTGTTGTCCTGCAACCCCGCTGCTGCCATTTGGATTTCCATTTCCTCCGGAACCACCGCTGCCGCCACTGCCACCGTTTCCGTTCATGCCTCCCGAACCGCCTTCGCTATGGCCAGTAAACAGGTGCTGATAAGGCATGGCATCCGCTGTAAAATAGAGCGTGATGTTGCCGCCATATCCTCCCTCGCCACCGAAACCACCTGCACCGCCGTAACCGCCATCGCCGCCATCTTCTCCGGGTCCCTGTACCTCAAAAGGCACCTCAATCTCCGTTTCAACATCGACCAAAACCGTTTCCTCAACCTCCACATCTTCTTCCACTTCAACTTCTTTTCCGTCAGCATTCGTCACTTTCTTCGTTTGCTTTTTGGTTACTTTTTTCGTGACTGGTTTCTGTACGATTTTTTTCTCCGTTCTCGTTTCTGTCCATTTCCGTCCATCGCTGCCTTGTGCTCCATCGCCCCCACTTCCGCCGGCTCCTCCTGCCCCACCAGAACCGCCACGGGAATTAACAGTCAAACTACCACCCTCCGGATTAATCAGGTAGCGGAATTCTTCACCCGTGAAACTGTTTTGGGCATATACATAAAGTAAATTGCAGTTTAGAACCGAGTCCGCGTAAAGGTCAACCCAGACACCAACATCAGGTCCGTCTGATCCAGGTTCCCCATTTTGTCCGTTTTGCCCGTTTATCCCCGGAAAACCCGAACTACCAGACAAACCGGAAAAACCCGACATTCCCGAACTTCCGCTGAATTGCAGATCGTAGGCATGTTTGTAATCGAGCTGCACCGAAAAAGTATCGGCCACCGATTTGTTTTGCCGCGATCGCACAATTAAAGAGGATTGATGGTTTTCAATCTTCATAAAATCGGGGTCGATCGTAAATTTTCCGCCCTTCCACGATCCGCCCTTTGTATAAAACCGGTAATTGGCCGACTCTTTGCTGTTTCGTAAATTGGTACAAATCCGTTTTATACCGTTGTTAAATTCGATGACCAGTTCGCCTTTGACCTGACTTCCAGGAGATTTGTCGAACGCCACGGTTGGACGATAGTTGATTTTGGTTTCATAATTCAACGGAAGCAGGAGTTCCTTCACTTTTTCGGGCTGTTTGCGTGGCCACGCTTTGATGCCGATGTACTTTCCTTTCGGTGGTGCAAGCGCTTCATTCACCGAAATACGACCGCCAAAATCGGATCCGCCCGTTACCTCCACCTTGTACTTCCACCACCAGACCGTACCACCTTTTAATCCGACAGTGCGCTTAACCTTCCCGTTTTTGTAATAAGCATCGATACCAATATGAAACGATTCGCCCGGTAAAACCAGTTGCTGTGTATCGAAAACAACCTGAATGGAATCAATTTTGGGAGCGGACAAAAGTCCGGAGACTGGTTTGCCAACAGCTGACGACAGAAAAGAGAAGAATGCGATGAGAATAAGAAAGTTCTTTACCATTTTGCGTTAGGTTAACAAAAACAGGTTTTTACTTTTTAAAAATTAGGTGATCCTATTCAATCCAAAAATAAACAAAAGAAGATTACAACTCTTGTAAAATATGATGTTGTTTAATATATGATCAGACAGCAATTTTGCTGAAACATGATATTTCTAATTTCAATTTTTGAATCAGGGGAGTCTTTATCCAAAAACCTTATTCATAGTACCTGCCTCAACGCTACTGAGAAAACGACTATTCGACACCGTATTGAGGTCTCAGGTTGCGATTTGTATAGCAATAATTAGTTCTACAACAACCATATAGCATAATAAAATAAATTATTTTGATTAGTGACGGACAAAATTCTGATTAATTCGTCCAGTTTGCAATTTCAAGTCCTTTGATTCGCTTGAAATGGTTTGTATTATTCGTTACCAGTTGTAATTCACTTGTAATTGCTATGCCAGCAATCAAGGTGTCAGTGTGTCCAATTTCGGTACCTTTCTTTCTGAGGTCCGCTTGAATAATAGCAGCGGTTTTTGCCATACGCAATGTCAGTGGAATTACTTTATTTAACGCTACAAAATCTTCAAACCTTTTCAACTGCTTTTTTGCATCCTTGTATAAAAGACCGTTGAGAATTTCGTAGTATGTTATGATGCTTAAACTTATAAAGCCATACTCCTTCAGGTGTTCATCAACCTTTTCTATAACCTTTGGGTTGCCTCGTAAAAATTCCGATAGAATATCAGTATCAAGGATGGATGGCTTAATCACTTGTTTTTTATTTGATGATTAGAAGGACGACATTGAAGTCATATCTCAATATTTCGATCAAAAAGTTTTGTCCTGGCTATTTTTGTTTGATTAAGAAAGTCAGAATAGTCCTGACTGCTCATATCACTAAAAGCACCACCAAATGAAAGGATTTTCTTCCTTGAACTCTCACTCGGTTTATTTACCGGAGTCATCGAATGAACAAGCTGATAAAGTTCTTCAAGTCGGTTGACCGGAACTTCTTTAATCTCTTTTAGAATTGCGTTTAATGTTAACATTGTCATCTTTTTTTTCAAAGATAAAATTATCTTGTCACTTTTCAATGTCGATTTTCATAAAACAGTTTACCGTATGATCATTTGATTAGGGTTAAAGAAAGGAATTTGAGATTGTTGTTTGGATAAATCTTTATGGTTGATAATGGAAGAATAATAATTTCAACTGTTTAGGCAACTTCAAAAGTTTTTATCTTCTAAACAGCCATTCTATCTTCCGGCGCATAACGCGTTTGATTTTCGATATTGCAGACTAGTTGCGCCGGATTAATTCTATCTCTTCGACCCCCGGATTACATTCTCTTCGTTCATTTACCCGGGGTTATTTAGCTTCGACCCCTTCAGTGTCCCCTCCTCTGAAGTCTGTTTTTTTCATTGTCTCATCGTCTAATTGTCAAATCGTCTAATTGCCTCATTGTCTCATTGCCTCATTGCCAAATCAAACTTTTCCCCACAAAAAAGGAGCTCAATGAGCTCCTTTTCTTATCTGAAAATTTATTTCGCCTAACTTTTCAAATTACTTTACCTTGTTAACAATTGCGCTGAATGCAGCTGGATTGTTCATCGCCAAATCGGCCAGAACCTTGCGGTTGATATCGATTTTGGCAACCTTACACTTACCCATAAATTGTGAGTAAGACAGACCTTCTATGCGAACTGCAGCGTTGATACGCTGAATCCATAATGCACGGAACAACCTTTTTTTGCTTTTTCTGTCACGGTACGCATACCCTAATCCTTTTTCGTATGTGTTTTTGGCAACCGTCCAGACATTTTTACGTGATCCAAAGTATCCCCTGGTAAGAAGCAGAAGCTTTTTCCTTCGGGCTTTCGATGCGACATGATTTACTGATCTTGGCATTTCTTTTTGTTTTAGAACAATGGCGTTCCTGATTAAAGGAATCTTTGTAAGCTCATTATTCGGTTAAACCTAATTCTATTTTTTTACTAAAAGCGAAACATTATCTCATTGCAAGGAGCCTTTTGACGTGATGCGTGTCAACTTTAGCTACCAAACCCCAATATGTGAGGTTACGTTTGCGTTTGGTGCTTTTCTTGGTCAATATATGACTTTTATAAGCATGTTTCCTTTTAATTAACCCTGATCCGGTCAGCTTGAAACGTTTCTTAGCCCCGGCATTCGATTTCATTTTAGGCATTCCTGTCTAAGTATTAAATTATTTTTTCTTTTTAGGCGAAATAAATATTGTCATTCTCTTTCCTTCGAGTTTCGGAAGCTGTTCAACTTTTCCGACTTCTTCCAACGCGTTGGCGAAGCGGAGCAGCAAAATTTCTCCTTGCTCGTTATATAAGATCGACCGTCCTTTAAAAAACACGTAAGCTTTAACTTTAGCGCCTTCCTGAAGAAACCGCTCGGCATGTTTTAACTTAAAGTTGTAGTCATGGTCATCCGTATTTGGACCAAAACGAATCTCCTTCACAATAATTTTGGAAGCTTTGGCTTTTAATTCCTTCTGCTTCTTCTTTTGTTCGTAAAGAAATTTCTGAAAATCGGTAATTCTGCAAACAGGCGGCTCGGCATTTGGTGAAATTTCAACCAGATCAAGCTCCAATTCGTCAGCTTTGCGAAGTGCATCCTGAATCCTGAAAACCCCTGGGGTTTCGATATTTTCTCCCACTAACCGGACCTCAGGAACACGAATCTGATGATTAATCCGAAATGGTGATTTCTCTTCTTCTCTTGGGCCTCTTGGGCCGTTGCCTCTAATAACTGCTATGGCTTTATCCTCCTATTTTTTAGTTAATTAACGACTATTTATATGCTTCCGCCAACTGTTCGCTGACCTCCTTACCGATGAACTCAGCAAACGAATCAATCGACATTGATCCCTTGTCTCCTTCTCCCTGACGTCGCACTGAAACAGTGTTGCTTTCGCATTCTTTTTCACCAACAATCAGTAAGTATGGAATGTGTTTCATCTCATTGTCCCTGATTTTTCTGCCGATTTTTTCATTGCGGTCGTCAATTCCGGCGCGAATATCGGAATTATTTAATTGATTTGAAACTTTTTGCGCATATTCGTTGTACTTTTCGCTGATTGGTAAAACTACAACCTGATCAGGTGTCAGCCATAAAGGGAATATTCCTGCAGTATGTTCGATCAAAACAGCAACAAAGCGTTCCATCGATCCAAATGGTGCCCGGTGAATCATTACAGGACGGTGACGTTTATCATCAGCCCCAATGTATTCAAGACCAAATCGTTCCGGAAGATTGTAATCCACCTGGATTGTTCCGAGCTGCCAGCTGCGACCCAAAGCATCCTTGATCATAAAGTCAAGTTTTGGTCCGTAAAAAGCTGCTTCGCCCAATTCTGTTTTGGTTTTCAACCCTTTTTCGGTGCAAGCCTCAATAATTGCAGATTCCGCTTTTTCCCAGTTTTCGTCCGAACCAATGTACTTCTCTTTGTTCTTCGGATCACGCAACGAAATCTGAGCTGAATAATTTTTAAAATCGAGCGCTTTAAATATAATGAAGATGATATCAATTACTTTCAAAAACTCTTCTTTGAGCTGATCGGGACGGCAGAAAATATGTGCATCATCCTGCGTAAAACTCCGGACGCGCGTCAAACCGTGCAACTCGCCGCTTTGTTCGTAACGGTAAACAGTTCCGAATTCGGCCATGCGAACAGGCAAATCCTTGTATGAACGGGGTTTAAACTTGAAAATCTCGCAGTGATGAGGGCAGTTCATCGGTTTCAGCATATACTCCTCGCCTTCGTTTGGCGTACGGATTGGCTGAAACGAATCTTTTCCGTATTTCTGAAAATGTCCTGAAGTTTTGTAGAGTCCTACATCACCAATATGAGGTGTAATCACTTGTTCGTAACCAAATCTTTTCTGAACCTTCTTCAAAAACTTCTCCAACTGCTCGCGCAAAATGGCTCCTTTTGGCAACCAAAGCGGTAATCCAAGGCCAACTGCTGCCGAGAAAGTGAACAGTTCCATCTCTTTACCGATCTTGCGGTGATCCCGCTTCTTCGCCTCTTCAAGCAGAACAAGGTACTCTTCGAGTAATTTTTGTTTAGGGAATGTAATCCCATAAACCCTCGTAAGCATTTTGTTCTTTTCGTTCCCGCGCCAGTAAGCACCGGCAATATTTGTAAGCTTCACAGCTTTGATAAATCCCATGTTCGGCAAATGCGGCCCACGGCATAAATCAGTAAAATTGCCTTGTTTATAGATCGTTATCGTACCGTCCTGAAGATCAGTAATCAATTCAAGTTTATATTGATCTCCCTTTTCAGTAAACAATTTTAAAGCGTCAGCTTTCGAAATTTCAGTTCTGAAGATCTCTTCTTTGGTCCGGGCAAGCTCAAGTATTTTTTGCTCAAAAGTGATGAGATCTTTGTCACTCAACACTTTTCCTTCCGGAAGATCGATATCGTAGTAAAATCCGTTGTCAACTGTTGGTCCAATTCCAAACTTTGTCCCTGGGTAGAAAAACTCAATGGCTTCGGCCATCAGGTGAGCTGATGAATGCCAGAAAGTTGTGCGTCCCTCAAGGTCATCCCACAAAAGAAGTTTGATAGAAGCATCCTTATCAATAGCCCGGGTAAGATCCCGTGTTTCTCCATCGACCGATATTGCGAGTACCTCCTTGGCAAGCCGACTGCTGATCGATTCAGCAATTTCGAGACCCGTAATCCCCTTCTCAAATTCCTTTACAGAGTTATCAGGAAGTGTAATTTTTATCATTCGTTACTTTTTTTTGAAGGTGCAAAATTAGTCATTCTTGCCTGTTCTTCAAAAATATCGGCAAGTTTAATGAATGTATTTTTGATGTCGCACCACAAAATTTCGCAACACTCCCTATTTTTTAATATTTTTGAGGAGGAAAAACAGAATATATAACAATATTATGCGTAGAATTTATTTAGTATTATTTTTTATTTCAACCTGTTACCTAACAATACAGGCGCAACAGATCACACTGGAGGATCTTTTTGTAACAAGAAGCTTTCAGCAATCGACCGTAAACGGATTGGCATCGGCCAACGACGGGTTAAATTATACAACCCTCGAAAATAATGGTCAGCAAATCGTAAAGTACAGTTACAAAACGGGTGAAAAGGTAAGTTTGATACTCGATATCCAGACCCTTAAAAATGACTCACTTAAATCGATCAAGGAATATGTTTTCAGTGCCGACGAATCGAAGGTATTGCTACTGACCGACCGTAAACCGGTCTACCGCAGGTCATTCACTGCAGTCTATTTCGTATATAATTTTGTCACGAAAGAACTTGAACGATTATCAACCGGAAGACAACAGGTCGCCACGTTTTCACCCGATGGCGAACGGATTGCCTTCGTAAGGGACAATAACCTTTTTGTGAAAAGCCTCCGGTTTAAGACGGAACGTCAGATGACTAACGATGGGGAACTTAATAAAATCATCAACGGAATACCCGACTGGGTGTACGAAGAAGAATTTGAATTCAACCGTGCCTTCGAATGGTCGCCCGACAGTAAACAGGTTTCGTATATCAAATTTGATGAAGAGCAGGTTCCAACTTTCGGCATCCCGATGTACAAGGGGCTGAATCCTATTCACGAAGAAAACAGCATTTATCCAGGCGAATACCGGTTTAAATATCCCAAGGCAGGCGAAAAGAATTCGATTGTAAGTGTTTGGGTATACGATATCAAAGCAGGACAAAATATTGAAATGGATATTGGTAAAGAAACTGATATTTATATCCCTAAAATCTGTTGGACCTACGGTGGAAAGAGCTTGGGAATCATCAAAATGAATCGTTTGCAGAATAAACTGGAGCTGTTATTTGCCAATTCATATACAGGAGATACCAGGATAGTCTTCACCGAAAAAAACAAAAGGTACATCGAAACCGATTTCCTGGATAATTTTCAGTTTTTACCTGATGACAAAACCTTTGTCACACTAAGCGAACAGGATGGTTATAAGCATCTTTACCTCTATGATGCCGGTGGCGTAAAAATCCGTCAGCTCACAACAGGCAAATTCGACGTAATCAAATTTTACGGGTTCGATCCTGACAAAAAGATGTTTTATTATCAGGCAGCGGCAGTCTCACCCATGCAACGCGAGGTTTACGGCGTGAGCATCGACTTAAAGAAAAAGGTTCTTCTTTCAACACAGAAAGGAAGTAATGATGCAGACTTCAGTACCGGATTTAAGTATTACATCAATGAATATTCGAATGCCACGACCCCATTGTTAGTGACACTTCATGAGATTTCCGGAAAACAAATCAGGGTTTTGGAAGACAACAAAGAATTGAAATCGAAGATTGCAGAAAAGAAAATTCCGCAAAAAGAGTTTTTTACTTTCAAAACCAAAGAAGGAATTGAATTGAATGGCTGGATGATCAAGCCATTGAATTTCAATCAAAGCACCAAATATCCAGTTTTAATGACGCAATACAGCGGGCCAAACTCGCAGGAAGTACTCGACAACTTCAAGATTGGATGGGATAACTACCTTGCATCGAATGGCTATTTAGTTGTATGTGTCGATCCAAGAGGAACCGGCGCACGTGGCGAAGATTTTCGCAAATGTACGTATGGTCAGTTAGGAAAATACGAATCAGATGACCAGATCGAAGCGGCCAAATACCTGGCAGGTCTTCCGTATGTGGATGGGAAAAACATTGCAATCTGGGGATGGAGTTACGGCGGATTTATATCCAGCATTAGTCTTGCAAAGGGTGGTGAAGTTTTCAAGGCAGGAATTTCAGTTGCTCCGGTTATAAGCCATCGGTTCTACGACACCGTTTACACGGAGCGATACATGGGTTTACCAAGTCAGAATCCCGAAGGTTATGATGAGAACACACCAATTGCACTGGTCAAAGGGATCAAAGGAAAACTGCTGCTTGTTCATGGTACTGCCGACGATAATGTCCATTATCAAAACTCGCTTGAATTTGCCGAAGCAATGGTTCAGGCCGGTGTTCAATTTCAGATGATGGCATATGTAAACCGGAACCATGGAATCAGGGGAGGAAATACAACAATGCATCTTTATACGATGTTTGACAATTTTCTGAAAGACAACCTTAAATGAGAAGGGGAGAATAGAAGATGGGGCGAGAGGGAGAAGGGGTGAAAAGGAGTCACTGGGCATTAAACCATCAGCCTTTTACTTTTTCAATAGACAATTAACCTGCTTAATTGGATAGTGCAAATAATAAATTGTAAAAAACGTTCAAACCGTTTGGTGTATCTGAAATTCAGCCTATATTTGCAACCTCCAAGCCCAGATGGTGAAATTGGTAGACACGCTAGTTTCAGGGACTAGTGACCGCAAGGTTGTGCAAGTTCGAGTCTTGTTCTGGGCACCGAAAAACCCACTGATATTCAGTGGGTTTTGTCATTTTTAATAACATGCATCATTACCTACTTGAGAGCAACCCGAATCAGTGATGATTATCTCCCCGGTTTTCTGAGATTTATAATTTCAAAAATTGATCCCAGTCTTTTCTTGTGCCGTTGAAGGTATTTATGTCAACCCAACCTTCAGCACCCTCCAATTTTCCATTATGTGAATGTTGCCAAAAAGTCCAGGTTTTCAGATTTTTTGGCTGAGGACTAAATGAACAAATCCAAATTTTATTCGATTCAAAATTTCCATGGATATATGTTTGATAACTACTTTCGTTGGTATAGATCATTACTTTTTCATTTCTTCGAATTTCAACCTCAAGGATGAAACTCCTTATCTCTTTAATCACTTTTTTCTGATTGTATTCTCCCGGGTTGCTCCATTCTTCAACATCTAAAACCAATGGAAGATTAAATAATTTATTATTAATGACTTGCAAAAAATTAGTTGCCTGCCTTTTTCCACTTACATTAAACTTAAAAAAATGGTATGCACCAACAGGAATACCATTAAGAATGGCATTATTATAATTCGTTTCAAATTTAACATCTACTAAATTAGCGCCTTCACTCGTTTTAATATAAACAAAATCAATGGTATCATTAAATTGTTCCTTAATTTTCCGAAAATCAACTACGCCTGTATGCCTTGATATATCAATCCCGGTAATGGGATATCGTGATTTATCTACTTCTATTCCGTTGGGTTCGTCATGGATCCGCGTAGGGGGTATCTGCATACCAATATACCTAACAATCAGAAATATCACGATTAATCCAATAGTAATAAAAAAGATTTTATTACTATTCGGTTTTTTTCTTTTCATGCAAAAAAATATTGTCCGGCCAAAATTACGATAATAATATTCAATACTTAATATAAATAACTTCCTGCAAACAGAATAGACCAGCAAGCTTATCTGAGTCTTTAGATGTGAAAAATTTGATTCCATTGTATGGTCAGGTCTGCATCAGATTTTCATCCCTGGATTACAACAGGTTTTTCCTTATAAATTACGCCTATGGGGCCAAAAATTAGGAACTTGATTTATTTCTGATGAAAAATATTCTCCAATTGGATTAACCAGAATTGATACCTTAATTCCATTGATGCTAAATGAATTCATTAATTTTAAGTTCAATGAAAAAATCAAATATATGTGAAATATGTAACCATTTTTAAACACGGTGTAATACAACCTTGCGAAACTGGTCTCATTTTTGCATGGTTACAAACTAAGGAATAGAATATAAATTAAAATTTAAGAATATGAAAGCTTTAAAATTACTCGCTTTGGGAATTGTGCTGTTTTTCGCAGGTGCAGTTCAGGCACAAATTTCAGTGCGTTTTAACATTGGAGTGCAACCACAATGGGCTCCTGTTGGCTACGAAAACACGCGTTATTACTACCTGCCAGATGTGGAGTCTTATTATGATGTTGACAATTCCATGTTTATTTATTACGAAGGAAATTCATGGGTGCATCGCAGTTACCTTCCCATCCGATATCGTAATTATGATTTGTACGGCGGGTACAAGGTTGGAATGAGGGATTATCGCGGAAACAGGCCATACTATAACCACCATGAGTACAGAGACAGATACTTACATGGAAGGAACAGGACCATTCAAAGAACGATAGGCAATCGTCCCGGAAGAGAATACTACCGTGACAGAGATGATCGCGAAAGAAACCAGGTTAACAGGGGTCGTTACAATCGAATTGACGGCAATGACAGGAGGGGTGATAACAGATATGATAAGCGTGGCGACGAACGAAATCAAAGATTTGAACGTGATCGCTACAAGGGAAATGATCGTCATGATAACGGAAACAAAAACAAGAAAAAATATCGCGATAATTAATACGCTTATTGGATTTTAACAATTGTAAGTTGTTTAGAAAAAGAAGCCGCCTCAAAAGCAAAATTTGAGACGGCTTCTTTTTTTATTGCGCTGTCAAGTCCTGAAATAGCCTTACGCAAAAAGTAAAGCCATGGAATAAAAAAATAGGATTCAGCACGTTCAAACCATGTTGCCAACTTAAAGCGAAAACCAGTAATTGAATTTTACCATAAACACATTACTGGCTTTTAGATTGCTGATACCACCAAAACTGTCAAGGACAGAGCTTTTATAAGTATCGGAATAAAGTGACCGGGTATTGGTCCAAACAAGATAGAGTGTCGATCCGGGACTGAACTCCCAGCGGCCGACCAGATTAGAACGAAACTCCTGGAAATTGAAATCAGGGTTTTTCATTTTGAAATCTTCCACATGATCGCCATTTGAATCCATGGAATAGGTGTTATCAGCAACTCCCAGAATCGTTAGCGGATTGTACCTTGTATTCGGATCACGGCTTCCGGCATTGGCAACACTTCTGAATTCATTGTACTTACCAATAGAAGCATAAGGACTTCCGTAATACTGGAACGAAAGTTCGGGCGACACATAGTATTCGAATCGGATGGTCGTGTACAACGTTTTCTGATCGATTTTACCAACGATATAATTGTTATTCCCACCCAAAATTGTACGGACATACTGCTGGTTATCGGTTCCAATATGGTAACCGGTTTGTGTGGAGATGCTTAAGCGGTTATTCAGCTGCCACTTCAGCAATAAAATGTAATCTTTCTCCTGTGAAATCTTATCGCTTGAAACGGTTAGTGTACTTGCTATTCCGCCAGACAATTTCTTAACACTATTGGTCAGAACCTGCAGAGAACCTTCAGTCATGTTATCCTTGAATAATTTAGGGCCGCCACGCAGTTCCCTTGTATCAAAGGTGTTGAAATTCCTCAGCAAAGAGAAATTGGTGATCCACATGTTTTTAAACCTTAACTTACTTACAAAAGTCAGCTTATCCATTAAATTCTCGCCGCCAAAGCTCCATTCATGCGATTGCTTCAGTCCATACGAATAGTTCATCAATATCCCGTAAGGCTTATCAACCTTATAGGTGAATTCAAGGTTCTGCTTCACATAGTCGGCTTGTCGCAGATACCCGATATCGTTGAGGTCGACGCCGGGTGAACGCCAGTCAATCCCTGTTGTGACCCTGAATTTGCCACTTCGTTTACCGACATTCATCATTCCTCCGAAACCCGAAAGACTTGTCAGATCGGAATCAAGGGTTAGGTGAGAAGCATCTTCGCGCTGAAAATAATGAGCGGTCGATCGCTGAAGCTCCGTAATGGCTGTCTTACTTCCGTTCACCTGACTAAAAAATCCCTTAAAATCGACAAAACATTTACGGTTAAGCCAGTTATGTTCCAGATCGAGTCCACCTGAATAAGAGGAATTGGGAAGAAAATCGAGCTGATCATCACGGATATTTCGAATTGAAGAGGTCACCATCCCTCCGATGACTGTATTCCCATTGTTCATGTCCTGCTTGATACGGCCAACCATGAAATTCGTAAATGGCTCCACCGCAACTTTTTCATTTTTGTCCGCAGAATAAACCGTACTATTTTCGCGGGCGGTAAAACTCTGTACAACCCCAACCGACAGCCCTTTTTTGGTTTTACCTGTCAGTTTCAGCGCACTTAAAATCGTTGTATTCTCGGGCATCGAGACCGTCTGACCCGGTTCAACATTGGGATAATAAGACGGAGCCTGCCCAATGCGGCGTGAATAGAACAATAGGTCGTCGCCCATTTTAAAGTCGAGTATCGAATTTCCTTCGAGAAAGAAGGGACGCTTTTCCTCATAGAATGTTTCGAAAGCAGTGAGGTTCAAAACAGAGGGGTCGGCTTCCACCTGACCAAAATCGGGATTAATCGTGTAATCAACGGTGAAATTAGAGGTGATGCCAATCTTACCGTCAAGGCCTACCCCCCACTTCAGCGATTTATCAGGGCCAGAATTCGGGACAAACTTAGCACTTGCATAAGGCATGATCTCGAAGTTCTTTTTATGACTGATCCCTTCGATTCCACGTAGTTCACCAAACAGATAGACCATCGCGGGAGCATCAACAGGAATCAGCTTCCATTCGCTTTCTTCCTGTAAACGGTCAATCCAGCGCCAGATATGCATTCCCCAAACCTGATTTTCCTGCTCAGTAAACCGGATCTGGCTGAAAGGAATTCTCATTTCGGAACTCCACAAAGAATCGCCAACAAATGCTTTTCCTTCCCAAACCGCGTTCCAGTTAAAATCCCATCCGTACGATCCAAGATGCAACAAATCAATTTTTTGTCCTGCCGCAGTTACGTTAAATTCATAAGCCGTTTGTTTATCGTGGTACGAATCGATCGCGACTCCGCTGATATCGCCAGCTAATACATCGCGACGACCAAGTATTGGCCGGATCTTTTCAGGTTCGTTGTCGTAACACTTTGTCGCGATATACAGATTGTCGTTATCATACAATATTTTTATCTCTGTCCGTTGCGAAGGGGCCTTCGCCTGAAGCGGCTGTTGTTGAATAAAATCCCCCGACCAGACACCCTGCGACCAACACTCGTCGTTTATTTTTCCGTCAATACGTGGTTTTGTGGCAGTTCGTGTTGCAAAATAGGTACGCCGAAAACTCGCTTTCGCATTTACCATTGAATCTGTTGATAAATGATAATCAATGGAATCCTGCGCAAAGGCGTCAAAACAATTGATCAGAGAAATTGCTAACAGCAACAATTTAGGAATAAATCTCATTAGTTTGATTTTGATGGCGAATATAATAAATCTATTTAAGCGTAATAAGTATATTGACTTAATGAAACAGGAATAAATCACAAAAGCGCTAATTTGTTACTTTTGCAGCTATGGAAAATCAAGAACCCAAACATGTCCGCCGTGTACGATACAAAGGAACGCATCCCAAAGCCTTCCGGGAAAAATACAAAGAGCTACAGCCTGGCCTTTATGCAGAGGATGTTGCGAAGGTGATGGATCAGGGGCGGA
>Ga0209511_1002446_pt1 | contig 15201 bp, 10 predicted proteins | sample SSSSmetaG_FD_184141 | JGI IMG/M metagenome (GOLD analysis project Ga0209511, IMG submission 184141) | Glacier valley bacterial and archeal communities from Borup Fiord, Nunavut, Canada, to study Microbial Dark Matter (Phase II) - ​SSSS... | ecosystem: Environmental > Aquatic > Freshwater > Ice >...
TCTACTTTTGGGTCGATCTGATTCATAAAATGGCACGTTATAATCTGAAGATCATTTTTGCAGGAAGGTTCATCTGGTTTGTATTGGCGGCACTTTTAATATTTATTCTGCTATCCATCAACGTGGTATTCAACTTTCCGAGTTATGATTCATCGTCGGTTTATGGAATGCTTCTCTTTCCGGGATTACTTCTGGTCTTTTACCCGACAGTGTTTGGAATACAAAGCGATGCAGATACACGAATTCTGGAAATCCTTTTCGGCATTCCCGATTACCGGTATAAGGTTTGGCTTGTTCGCCTGTTAATGATTTTTTTATTGACCTGGTTTTTCCTCTACCTTTTCTGTTGGGTCGGTTATTTCGGTTTATTACCTTATCCTGTATTCGAAATGTCGTGGCAACTGATGTTCCCGGTTTGCTTCCTCGGATGTCTCGCTTTTTTGGTTTCAACAATTGTCAAAAATGGAAACGGAACAGCGGTGGTCATGATTATTCTTGGGGTATTTCTGATGATTCTTGCTGATACACTCGACCGTACGCAATGGAATGTGTTTCATAATCCCTATTCAATTCCCGATAAGATGAATGAAATGATCTGGTCGCAAATATCGCAGAAAAACCGGCTGTTTCTTTCAGTAATGAGTGTCATATTCCTCCTTTGGGGATTAATGAACCTTCAGCGAAGGGAGAAATTTTTGAAATAGGAACAGCTTTAAGTCCAACTTTTACTTTGCGGCGCATACAGCAATAGCTTCATTGCCAACTCTTGGCAGATGCGCCTTAAAATATTACATTATTAACCCCGGGTTGCGCTTCCTTTGGTCGCTTACCCGGGGTTATTTATATTCGACACCTTCAGTGTCGTGTCTGACATATATTAATACAAGACAATGAATCTCAATGACCCAATGACCTTTTCAATGACCTAATGACTCTGATTACTCTCCTTCCAGCACTAAATACTCCCACGGTTCGAAGTAGCATTTCCGGTTATCAACATTGAAATTGATCTTGTTCTGATTGAAGGTATTGATGTACTTTCCGTCGGCTATTGCTGTCGTAATTGTCGTGGTGATCGTGTCGGGACTCATGTTGATCAATACCATCACCCGTGCTTTGTCAGTTGAACGCAGGAACGAAACGATTTTATCCGGAGCCGTATTTGTTAGTGCTACCAACTTTCCTCCGAACGGCGGGTTCCAAAAAGCAGGATTACGGTGTTTGAGACTGTTCAACGTTTTATAGAAGGGAACCATCAGTGTGTCACTAAAGTTGATCGTATCCTTTGCGAAAAACCGTAATCTTTTGGTCATCCCGACTTCTTGGCCATTGTAAACCAATGGCATCCCCGGAAGTGCATAAGTAAGTACAGCGCAACTCTTTTCTGCTTTCCCGAACTTCTCTTTCGCCGTGCCATTCCACGAGTTTTCGTCGTGATTGGTGATGAAATTCAACTTAAAAGCTCTTTGAGGAAGCCCTGAATCGATCTTCGTTTGTAAACTTAAAATTTCATTAGCTGTTTTCTTACCCTGTGCGATGGCATTCATCAGGTGATGCATTTCCCATCCGTAATTTGAGTCGAAAGCTATTTTACAAAGCTCCGGTTTGTCCTGATCTTCTGCAAGCATATAAAGCGGCTTAATTTTCTGAAGTTCAGTACGTGCGTCTTCCCAGAAGTCGGTTGGAACCAGCCCAGCCATATCGCATCTGAATCCATCAATATCAAAATTAGTGATCCAGAACTTCATCGAACTGACCATCTCTTTACGCAACGCTTTATTGCTGTAGTCGAGTTGCGCACAATCGGTCCAGTCATTCGGAGTAGCAATATTCCCTTTCGCATCTTTCTTATACCAATCGGGATGTTCAGTGATCCAGCTGTGATCGCGTGCGGTATGGTTGGTTACCCAATCAATGATAACTTTAAAACCCATTCCATGTGCTTTATCTACAAGACTTTTAAAATCTTCTTTCGTTCCGAATTCAGGATTGACCGCCTGGTAATCCCTGATCGAATAATAACTACCAAGACTGGTTTTGGCGCCTTCAGGCACTTTGCGGTCTTTTTCACCGATCGGGTAGATGGGCATCATCCAAAGAATATCAATTCCAAGCTCTTTTATACGGGGAAGGTCAGCCTCCAGCGCTTTAAAAGTTCCTTCAGGCGAATACTGACGCGTGTTAATCTCGTAAATCACGCTGTTTTTTACCCATTCGGGATAGGCAATCGCCTTGGGAGCTTCTTTCTTTGTGAAATCACAACCTGAAAATAATATTGCTGCCGTGAACAGGGTGATGATCCTCATTTTGTAGTATGCCATCTTGTCTAATAAATAGTTTCTTCAGGTTAAAAGTACTAAAATCTAATCGCTTTCAGCAATTCACGGTTCATTTATCAGAAATCTGTTCATACGATCATTCCGCTATGTATACATTACCTGATGTTTAGCTTTTTCTTATAACAGGGCAAGGTGATGAATCCAACTGCATTTTTTCAAAATAAAATCCGGAAACAAAATATATCTTTGCCGCCAATATGAATCTACAGATGGTCAAACTTGATATTACGATTACCGGCGATTTAGGAAGTGGCAAAAGTACTGTTGCAAAAGCCTTGTGCCAAATGCTCAACTTTAAATACTTTTCCACGGGTGGAATTCAACGGCAAATTGGAAGAGAGCAGGGGATGAATACGTTAGAGCTGAATTATTTTGCAGAGAAAAATCTCGATATCGATAAATACATTGACGATTTTGTAATCAGGTTAAATGATGAGGACGAATCGTTCGCGATTGATTCAAGGATGGCCTGGCATTTTATTCGTAATTCATTTAAAATATACCTTACTGTTAATCCTATTGTTGCAGCCAAAAGAGTGATGGCCGACTGTCACAGGGACAGCGAGCAGGTGATGGAGGATGTTTATGAGAAATCATTAAATCTTCTTGAACGACGTGCTGCTGAAGATAAACGGTTTAAATCGATTTATGGCGTCGATTGCGGTGATCTGAACAATTACGATTTAGTGGTTGATACGACCAATTCAAGTGTTGAAGAAATATCAAAATTGATTGTCCGGCAATTTACAGCGTTCTCGGATAAGGCAACCATAAACAAACATTGGGTTTCTCCGACGATGTTATATCCTACAAAACCAGCAGGACAGGTTGTCAGTGGAACTGTCTATGCGGAATCTGCTGTTATAGAAACAGTCCGGCTTGGAAGTGATTCATTTATTATCAACGGACATGATCAGGTGAGCGCCGCTTTGGTGAACAAGGTTCCGCTGATCCCTGTTGTCATTATAGCGAAAGACGAGGAAGAAATTCATCCGGGAGAACCAGTTTCACAATTTATTAAATCGGCATTCAACTTAAATTTGTTGTCTGAATGGGAAGCTGTTCATGGCTTTCAATTCGAAACCTATCCAAAATCAAAATAAACAGCTGATTACAAATATATAATCCGGTTTTTGTCAGATTACTACATGCGTAACCGGATTGCAATAGGCTGAAATACCTTTAGTACTTACAACTGCTGCACGAAACCAATACCTCGTTAAAGGGGTAAGGTCGTTTAATATACAGGAAGCCTTAACCGAAACACTGGCATACGACCAATCCTTTTCGTTTTCAGGTAAAGCGTTTTTGCAACATTGCCATATGTAGGCGCATCCATCTTTTGAAGCCTTTTTCCGAAGAAAAACAGAACCTGATTTTTCTACATTCTTCACGCTAAATTCGACTCTTGCTCCCGGAATTGTCGGTTTTGTCGGATTAAATCCCGAACTCAACAGGATGGCAACATCATTATCAGATATCCGTGTGACATACTTTGCCTCATCGCGCATCAGATCGTTCCAGATCTTCACTTCCATATGCAACCTGGCTGTTGCTACTCTGCTTCCGCTGAAAGAGGACATATAATAACTTTCCAGTTGATCAGTTGATTCTTTTAAGGTGCTCAATGCTACATCGGGAGATGGAAAGTTTGGGTTACCGTTCATTTTGGCATAAATATACCTCCCCTTTGCAATCTTTTCAGAGTAGGAGCATCGGATAAAATCAAAAACTACCTTTACACTTCTCATAGGACTTCAATTTTTGGTTCGACTTGTTAAAGTTAAGCAAGAATTTTTAAATAAAGGTGCCCTGTTTTTAATGAAAGCAAAAGTATTCGAAATTAGTTGAACCATCTTTTACCGGAAACGAATCAGTGTTGGCTAAATTCTTACTGTAGTCTGTTGAATGTCATAAGTAATAGGATGATTTACGACAAATCTTGTATGAATGTTTCAAGTTATTGGTGGAATAACTTTAGACATTGGGAATATTCAACAAGGTATTTGGCAAATGTTGCAAGTTATTAGTCGGATAACTTGAAGCATTGGTACTTTTCCACCTGGTATTTGGCAAATGTCGCATGTTATTAGTCGGATAACTTGAAGCATTGGTGCTTTTCTACCTGGTATTTGGCAAATATCGGAAGTCTTTAGTCAGATAACTTGAAGCATTGGGCGAATGTCGCAAGTTATTGGTCGGATAACTTGAAGCATTGGTACTTTTCAGCAATGCATTTGGCAAATGTCAGATGTTATTGGTCGGATAACTTGAAGCAATGGGTAAATGTCTGTCGGTATTTGAAGGAAACCTTGTGGTAAAAGTAAAATAACGGTTTGTGATGTTTTTAGAACCACTCGTTCCGGATGAATTTCAGGACTAATAAATTGTTCACATGTCCCAAAAGATCAATTTCACGCCAGTCAATCCGGAGCTCAAGTTTTAATGAAGGGTTTTCCACACAATTACGATTTTGTATTCCTGAATTCAAAAGAAGATTGCCTTGCTTGTTTAAAGGGTTATTCTCAGATTTCTATTTCAGTTTTAAAGATTACAACAGCATCTCCTTTTATCCTGATAAGCGATGGCCGATCGTTCTCAATATTTACACTCACATTCACAACTCCGGGCCTGTCTATTTCAATGCCTTGTCGTCCATTGAATTCAAACAGGTTGTTCTGATAATCAACGATCTTATTTTGTATTAAATAGCCACCCAGTGGTCCATGTGCATTCCCGGTTACGGGATCTTCATTGATGCCAACTGCGGGAGCAAACATCCTTCCATACGTTAATGTGTCATTGCGATCAGAATCGAACGTAAAAACAAAATATCCATTGCAATTAATCCGTTTGCTTAAATCGGTTAATGCGGCATAATTTGGAGTTATCGCATTCAGCTTCGCTCTTCTTTTTATTCCAATCATCACCTTTGAATGTCCTGTTGAAGCTATCTGGATCGGGCATCTTTTATCTGTATCACTGTATTTAAGATCCAGTGCGGCTAACAGTTCTATCAGTCGGTCAACCTCAAGTACAGGACTCAGCTCAAATTTACCCTGCGTCATGATTACCTGATAGTCTTCATTCGTCTTTATTATTTCAAACGGAAGAATACCAATCTGAGTTTTAAATCTTAAGACACACGAATCGGGCTTTTCTTCAATGGCCTTTGCATACATGGCTGCAATTGTTGCATGTCCGCAGGTCGGGACTTCTGTTTTAGGTGTAAAGTATCGGATGATTCCATCGCAATCCTCGTCATCGGGGGCGAAAAGAAAGGCGGTCTCCGAATTGTTTAATTCTCTCGCAATCATTCGCATCTGGTCATCGCTCAATCCATCTGCATTCATAACGACTCCGGCAGGATTTCCTTTAAAACGCTCTTTTGTGAAAGAATCAATCTGGTAAATTATTCGCTTTTTCATAATTATTTCAGGTTAATGATATACGACTTGTTTACAGGAGTCTTAGAAGAGCAATGAAAATCCTGATTTACGTTGCTTAAATTTTTCCAATTCCGCTTCATAAAACTTTATCTGTTGGAGACAAATAAAATCTCTGAAAATAGCTAAGTCCTCTTTATTTTCTGTTTCATTCAGCGCATCAATATATTCTGCCCGATCCTCCGTAAATATCTTTATTAGCGGTTCTTTGTGATACAACTGAATGTAATTCATCAATAACCGGGCGGTCCTGCCGTTACCATCACCAAATGGATGAATGTTTACAAAGTTGTAGTGAACATCAGCTGATAATTTTATGATCTCATCTCCATGCGAATGATCGATCCGGTTATTAACATTATCAACAAGTTGCTGTAAAAGTTTGGGAACTTTCGAAAAATCGGGAAAATACTTTATATCAGCATATACTTGCGCTAATCTTAAATCACCAATTGATGTATCAAAATCACCTGAGATTGTGCTGACATTACTACCTGTTGATTTCATTACATAAGCGTTAATCTCCCGGATAAATTCAACTGAAAGTTTCCTTTTTTCCTTAGCAGCTTCTTTAAGCATCAAAAACGCATTGTAATGATCTTTAACCATTAAATGGTCTGTTAAAGGTTTCCCTTTCGCCGTTATATTATTCTCAATCAGAACCTTTGTGTCAGTTTCTGATAAGGAGCAACCTTCAATCTTTGATGAATTATAAACAATTGAAATCATGCAGAATTTCTCATAATCAATCGAATCCGTAATTCGTTGATTTATGTATTGTTCTCTTAGTATTTTAAGTTGATCCCACATGATATCAATTTTCAACAAATGTAACAACTCTTTTATCGATTCTGTATTGGTAGTTTAAATGAACTGACTTAATATCAATACTCCGATGAGTCCGATAATACCTATCAGTGTTTCCATCACGGTCCAGACCAGGAAGGTTTGTTTAATCGTTGTATTGAAGTACTCCTTAAACAACCAGAACCCGATGTCATTAAAATGTGACCACATCAGGCTTCCGGCTCCCGTGGCAATTACCATCAGTTCCGGTGAAACACCGGTTCCCTCAATCAATGGCAATGTCAAACCTGCCGCTGTAATGCAGGAGACCGTTGCCGAACCGATTGCAAACCGGATCAATGCGGCGACGAACCACGTAAGGATCAATGGCGACATGCTGAATCCGCTTGCCATCACCTTTATGTAATCGGCTGTTCCGCTATCAACGAGTACTTGTTTGAAAGCCCCGCCTGAAGCAATAATCAGCAGGATCATCGCCACACCTGAGGCAGAATCGGACAGCGTTTTCATCAGATCCGACATCTTTCGTTTCTTTCGGATGCCCAACAGGTATACGCCGATAAAGACAGAAAAGAAAAGCGCCACAGTCGGATCGCTGATAAACTTCAGTATTTTGACATTACTGTTTTCAGCAGGAATAACCATCTGTAAAACTGCGCCTGCTAACATCAGAATGATCGGGCTGATGGCTGTGAACAGACTTGCGGAGAGTGATGGTAACTCTTCAGGTGTGAATTCACGGGCAACGAACAACTCTTTTGGCGGTGTGAGCTTCCAGTTGGTATAAAATCTTGAAAGCAAGGGACCTGCGATAATAATACTTGGTATTGCCACAATCAGTCCATACAACAGGGTGAGATTTGGATTCGCATGAAATATAAAGGCAATGGATGTCGGGGCAGGGTGGGGAGGAAGAAATCCGTGAGTCACTGAAAGCGCCGCGCATAAAGGGAGTCCAAGATAGATCAGCGGTAATTTTGTTGAGGCGGCAAGTGCATAAATCAACGGTATCAATACAAGGAAACCGGCATTATAAATCATGGGTAATCCAACGAGAAAACCTGTGATCATAATGGCGATCTGTATTTTGGCAAGTCCAAAGAGATCAATCAGTTTATTTGTAATCTGGTAGGCGGCGCCACTCTGTTCGAGTAATTTTCCAAGCATTGCTCCGAAAACAATGATCAGTGCGAGGCTTCCCATTGTATTCCCAAGTCCTGAAGTAATGGATTGCAAAATTGTAAGCGGCTCCATGCTGTTGAGTAAACCCACAGCAAAAGAGGTGATTAGTAGTGCGAAAAAGGCGCTGATTTTATAAACACTTATCAGTACAAAAAGGAGTATGATTCCGGCAGCAATAATAATCAGCGGCATAGTCGTTCAATTAGTCAATATTGAACGAAAGTAAACTATTTTGGCACTTAAATGAAAGTTCAGGGTTGAAAATTAATGGGAAGTTGCAAATGTTTGGCTAAAGCCAATCAATGAATTCAAATTTTAAACCTCCAGCTAAAGCAGGAGGCAATTCATTGGTAAAGATTAAAAGATTGGAAGCAATTCAGACAGAATTATATAAAGCAGGTTAATCTACAAAGACTTTATATGAATTGCCAAAGGCTTCAGCCTGTGGGTAAAAAGGGAATAATGCAAATAGGCTTTAGCCAAATAATTATTAGGAATCTTAACTGTTTGTTTTCTTTTGTTTTGGCTAAAGCCAATCATAGAATTAGAATTTTAAACCTCCAGCTAAAGCAGGAGGCAATTCATTGGTAAAGATTAAAAGATTGGAAGCAATTCAGACAGAATTATATAAAGCAGGTTAATTTACTGCGGCTTTGTATGAATTGCCACAGGCTTCAGCCTGTGGATAAAAGGAATAAAGCAATTTGGCTTTAGCCAAATATTTATTCGGAATCTTAACTGTTTGTTTTCTTTTGGCTAAAGCCGATCAAAGAATTAGAATCTTAAACCTCCAACTAAAGCAGGAGGCAATTCATTGTTGACGATCAAATGACTGGAAGCGATTCAGACAATATTTTATGAAACAGGTTAATTTAATGCGGCTTTGTATGAATTGCCACAGGCTTCAGCCTGTGGATAAAAAGGGAATAATGCAAATAGGCTTTAGCCAAAATATATTACTGGGAACAGGATATTTTTAACTTCCAATATTTGAAATAATAGCTTTGTAATAATCTGAATCCAAATTTACCATTATCCATTATTCAGTTTTTTCTTTTTCCGATGTGCCAAAAGCCAGACAAAGAATCCGCTGATCAATACCATCAGCACACAAATTCCGGCAACGGGAATATACAACAGGTAAAACATCCCGATAAATTGTTCAAGGATTCTCCCTGTATGTATTTCAAGTGCGAGATTCCAGAGCGAGATCGGTGATTTCAGTTTGACATCATTCGGCATCTCCCATGTAGTGGCATTGCTGATCGCTTCGATTCCGTTGTTGTAGTCGAATACCCACTGATTATTTCGGTGATCTTTCAGGTAACCTGCCACCATGTTGTCAGATACAGGTCTTGACATTCCGGAAGGAGCTTCATACCCTTTGCCTGTGAAGAAATCAGCAACTTCGCCATTCACCGCATCCCAGGTATACATTCCTGAAAAAGAACCAATCAAATACTTTGTGGAATCAACCGGTTCAAGCACGTTGCATCCCATCAAGCTGACCGGTGGTTGCGAATAGAACCTGATCATTGGCCGGGAGAGGCTTTCATCAGCAGCATAAAACCCATCAGCAGTTGAAAAGATATAGATTCCTAACTTTTCGTTCCATGTTCCTCTCCGAAGCTTATCGTTCCATGCATTGTTGTTGTCGAGATGCGTTCCCGGCAGGATACCAACTCTTGAATTGACAATCGGTATCAACAGCGGCGGACGCAGAAAGATTCCTGCTGTTGTATTGATAACCAAAAACAGGACAAAAATATAACCCACCACATTGTGCCATCGAAGATTCAGTCTGTATGTTGCCGGAAGGTTGCCTGAAGTCCCGCTGATTCTTTTCTTTCGTCTGATCAGTTTAGGAAAGAAGAAGTGAAGCAATCCTGTAACAGTGAGTAATATCGTTACAAACCCCAGCAAATCGACCAGTAATTTTCCAACTGTTCCGAATAACTCGCCGCTGTGCAGTTCCCAAAGTGTATTGAACAGACCAGCACTACGGGTATAACCTTCCGGAGCTGGCAATATGATTGTTTTGAATTGATTTAAATCGGTTGTCTTTGTCAGGAAATTACGGCTGAGAATCATCAATGTATCCTTTCTAATGAATAAATCAACAAGCCGTTGTTCGCTTGCAAAAGCTGTTATTGATTGCCATTCCTTGTCAGAAATACCACGTTGAAACAATCCGAATTGCGTGGCAGCAATAAATTTTCCGTTGAATCTGATCAGCTGATTGATCTTCCGGTTATCGATTCCACGCGGAAATCCCTGGTTGTAATCGATAAAGCCTTGATTTGTTTTGATCCACAAACCAATATTCCCATAGAAAAGGAGGGAGTCTTCACCAATGCTAAAACCTCCGCGCACAGCTGCCTGGTTCCAGTTCTGGTATTCATACGATCGCGGCATCCATTTCCGGGAAACATCCACACCCGAAAACAAGCTGCGGTGATTCATGATGATACCCGAAAATGCGAAGTGAATTGCAAAAACAGCGATTATAATTCCCGGCCATTTATGGAACTTCCGAAAGGTGGTAACAAGCTTTTTCCTGTTCATTTATTGCGTTGTACTGAAATTTCAACATGCGGCGCATAGAACAGTTCCATTTCTATTGGCATTTGCAGATGCGCCTCTTATTGTTTTGCATTTAATACCCCGGGTTGCACTCTCCGTCAGCTGACGGATCGCTTACCCGGGGTTATTAATATTCGACACCTTCAGTGTCGCGTGTATTTTATGACTTTCCTTTAAATTGTTTACAGATTCTGTTTATAAACTGTATTCGTTTTTTCGATTTGCGGCGCATAGAACAGTTCCGTTTCTATTGGCATTTGCAGATGCGCCTCTTATTGTTATTGCATTTAATACCCCGGGTTGCGCTCTCCGTCAGTTGACGGATCGCTTATCCGGGGTTATTTATATTCGACACCTTCAGTGTCGTTTGTTTTTATGACTTGTCTTTAAATTTGTTTACAGATTCTGTTTATAAACTGTATTCGTTTTATTCGATTTGCGGCGCATAGAAAAGTTCCATTTCTATCAGCATTTGCAGATGCACCTCCTATTGTTGTTGCATTTAATACCCCGGGTTGCGCTCTCCGTCAGCTGACGGATCGCTTACCCGGGGTTATTAATATTCGACACCTTCAGTGTCGCGTGTATTTTATGACTTTCCTTTAAATTGTTTACAGATTCTGTTTATAAACTGTATTCGTTTTTTTCGATTTGCGGCGCATTGAACAGTTCCGTTTCTATTGGCATTTGCAGATGCGCCTCTTATTGTTGTTGCATTTAATACCCCGGGTTGCGCTCTCCGTCAGCTGATGGATCGCTTACCCGGGGTTATTAATATTTCGACACCTTCAGTGTCGGTTGTGACTCGTCCTAATTTTTGTTTACAGATTTTGTATTAATACTGCATCTTTTTTAAATTTCCTCCCTTTACAAATACCAATTTGTCCGTAACCTGAAGGATGAATATGTCGGAAGTTTGTCTATGCGGCGCATACAGCAGTATCTTTTCTATTATGCTTTCCAGATGCGCCTTTCCTGTCCTTTCACCGCTTTCCCCGGGTGGCGTCGTTCCTCCTAACCCGGGGTTATTGATATTGAACCCTTTCAGGGTTTTAGAATTGATTTCAGGACAAGATACATTCTTTTTTCTTCAATCGAATTTTCTCTCGCCCCGTCACCCCATCTCCCACTCTCCTCTTCTCTCCCTCTCATTTTTCCGATCCCTCTTTCACATGGCTCCATCCAAATTTGAGTCCAAATATAAACCAAACCAAAGATAGTGTACCGGCAGCAAACAGGGTATCGCCAAATACGCGCATCCATTTCAATGTCAGCATATATGGCTGATGCAGAAACTCTGCTGAACGGGCATACCACAATCCTTCTTTCACACTGGCAACTGTTTGTGCAAGTCCGATCGGAAGGACGCTGAAAAGTACCATTGTCGCAAGTCCGATATTGATAGACCAGAACGCAAATTTAATATAACGGTCTTTCCAGACAACTGTTTTATCCATGTCGCGCAAAACGAACAACATCAGACCAATTCCGAGCATACCATAAACTCCGAACAGTGCTGTATGACCATGTACGGCTGTAGTATTCAAACCTTGCATGTAATAAAGCGCAACCGGTGGATTGATCAGGAATCCGAATATTCCGGCTCCCACAAGGTTCCAGAATGCTACAGCAATAAAGCAGTAAATAGGCCATTTGTAGGCTTTTGTCCACTCTGCCATCTTCGTTATTTTCAGGTTATCGTATGCTTCAAATCCCATAAGCACCAGAGGTACTACTTCAAGCGCACTGAATGTTGCTCCCAATGCCATAACCGCTGTAGGGGTTCCTGTGAAGTAGAGATGATGGAAAGTTCCCAATATACCACCGGCCAGAAAGACGACAGTAGAGAAAAGAACTGCTGAGGTTGCGGTAGCTGCTTTGACAATATTTAGCCTGACAAACAGGAAGGCGGTAATAACTGCTGCAAATACTTCGAAGAAACCTTCAACCCAAAGATGAACGACCCACCAGCGCCAGTATTCCGCTACCGCAAGGTTTGTTTGTCTTCCCCAGGCAAGACCTGCTCCGTAGAATGCAGCGATCGCTATCGTAGAAATAAGGAACATCGCCAATAAATTACGATTATCTGACTTTTGTTTCAATGCTGGCCAGATAGCGCGACCCATTAATAACAACCAGATGATCAATCCGACGAAAAGGAATATCTGCCAGAAACGACCTAGGTCAACATACTCATAACCCTGATGTCCAAACCAGAAGTTTTGGATAAAGCCCAGTTTTTGCATTACACCCATCCACTGACCGGCCAACGATCCAAGAACAATTACAAGCAATGCAATGAATAAGAAGTTAACACCTAATCGTTGGAACTTAGGTTCGTGTCCCGAAATAGCGGGAGCGTAATATAAACCCGTTGCAAGCCATGAAGTAGCGATCCAGAAGATTGCAATTTGTACATGCCAGGTGCGTGAAATAGAGTAGGGGAGCCAGTCGCCTAACGGGATGCCATAAAAAGCGTGTCCTTCAACACCATAATGCGCCGTGATCACTCCCATAACTACCTGTACCAATAGTAACAGGGTAACAATCCAGAAATATTTCAACGTTGCTTTTTGAGATGCCGATTGTGTGGCCATTAACAAAGGATGTTTAATTGGAAATTCATCATCCTTTTCATCTCTTTTCTTCGCATAGTACCATACCATCAACCCAATTCCTGCCAACAGCATCATCACGCTGAAACCGGTCCAGAGTAAAAGTTCACCTGTCGGACGATTGCCAACGAGTTCTTCAGCAGGCCAGTTATTGGTATAGGTTATCGCTTCATTGGGTCTTTGTGTGACACAAGCCCATGAGATCCAGAAGAAAAAGGCGTTTAATTGCCTGACACGCTCCGGATCTTTCAGTGAATTTTCGGGAATGGCATAAGCTTCGCGCAGACTTGCCATTGCGGGATCGTTCGTGAACAATCCTCCATAGAACTTCGTGTTATCAGCAATCGCTTCGGCTCTTAATTTCGAAACAATTAACGTTTTTGTATCTGCCTGGTAACTATTGACACGGAGATCTTTCTGCAAATGGATCTTCAGCGAAGCTTGTCGTTCACTGTTCACTTTATCATAGGTGAGACTGTCAGATGCCAGTGCATATTTGTTGAGCATAAACATGGCCTCTTTATGAAGCCAGTCAGCACTCCAGTCGGGCGCCTGGTAAGCACCATGTCCCCATACGGTTCCGATTTCTTGTCCGCCCATTGATTGCCATACATTCTGACCATCTTTAATATCCTGACCAGTAAAAAGAACTGTTCCGTCAGCAGTCATCACCTTGTCGGGAACCGGAGGGGCCTGCCGGTAGATTTCCCGTCCATAGTAGATCAGAACGGCAAATGAAATGGTCATTACCAGGATAAAACTAATCCAGAGTTTTTTTGTATTCATTTAATAAATTGTTGTTGGTTAATAATTTGTGTTGATTTGAAATAATATGAGGGATTATAAATTTGTGTAAGCTTTTCAATTCTCGCGATAAAATCCTTTTTCTGACGATTTGGGAGACATTTATTCTCTACTTCCTGGAATTGTTTGTACAAAGTCTCCTGATCGTCCTTTGGGAGTGCCTGATCTGCCATTCTGAACAGCACATTGTTTTCTTTAGCGATGTGATTTCGGAGCAATTCACCGTATCCGAGCATGTTGCTGTATACAAAAGAGAGTGCCGAAAGATCTCCATTCTTAAAAAGCTCAATATTTTCTAACATCTCTTTCACAAAGGCTCTTCCTTGTGTATGCTCATGCAGCATCATCGCAACAGGGCCTTGCTGTGTCGAAAATCCATGCTCAGCCATCAGCGGAAAGAGCAAGGTTTCCTCTTTGGCGTGGTGAAGACCGTCGGCATAGCTTTTAATTAAATCAACCGCATCTTCCAGATCGGTGATATCAGGCTCTGATGATTTGGTCATGGCCTCCATTGCATCAATCAACTTTAAAATGTAGTCATGATCGTCTTCGAGATTCTTTGTTGCGCTACTCATATTTCTAATTTTTAATTGGCAAGTTTTAAAGCTGCAGGATAGAGGATGTTATTTTCTAGATGAACATGGATGTGTAAATCATCTTCGAATTGTTCGAGGAGTTTAAAGGTGACCTGATAGGTGCCGCAACTGTCTTCGGGTAAGGCATAATAATGTGTCAGTGTATTGATGGTGTCCATTGCACCGCCCGCAAACTCATGCTCACCTGCCATTCGGGCAATTTCCGAGACAATCGTTTTTTTCGATTCAGGATTATTGTTTGCGAGTACGTTTTTAATTGCAGGGAACAAAACCTCTTCTTCCTTTTTTAAGTGCTGAAGCAATTCCTGGTTAATTTGAGCGAAAAGAGCAGCGACTTCAATTAGTTCAGGGTGATGAACTCCATGAACATCAGCAATTTTACGGGTATACAACATCAAATCCGGCAATGTATCCAGAACATACCGATGATGGGTATTCACAATGTAATCGCAAAGGAAACCGGGTTTCCACGATTTGTAATCCAGTCCGGCATTGGGAGGAATAGCGGCTAATTCTTTTAATTCAAGTTTTACCTTATTCGGATCGACCCCTCTTTCGAGACAGGCATCTGCCAGTGATTTCTTGCCTCTGCAGCAGAAATCGATGTTGTTGCTTTTGAAAACGGAGGCGGTCCGGAAGTCATTGGCGACAATATCGCCTATTGGGGTTGTACTGCTAATTGTGTCTGTATTCATTTTTGTCGATTAAATAAAGTGCAATAATAAGAAATTATTTAATAAAAGACAAAAAGGTCTTTTATTATTTTATTCTTTTTTTTCATTAACTTTGTACGGTCATCAAAAGGAAGGAAGAAAGCCGTGTTTAATAA
>Ga0209511_1002448_pt1 | contig 15188 bp, 15 predicted proteins | sample SSSSmetaG_FD_184141 | JGI IMG/M metagenome (GOLD analysis project Ga0209511, IMG submission 184141) | Glacier valley bacterial and archeal communities from Borup Fiord, Nunavut, Canada, to study Microbial Dark Matter (Phase II) - ​SSSS... | ecosystem: Environmental > Aquatic > Freshwater > Ice >...
CCGGTTCCCAGCCGAGTATAATCTACCGAAACTTGAAAATGTCATTAGCTATGGTGCCTCACCCAGGGCCAGTTTGGGGCTAGCCATTGCAGCCAGAGCCGTTGCTTTTATGAACAGAAGGCATTATGTTACCCCATCTGATGTTCAGCAAGTGGTTTATGATGTACTCAGGCATCGTATTGGTATTAGTTTTGAAGGTCAGGCTGAAAATTACACGACAGAAAATATCATCGAGCAGCTGGTTAAAATTATTCCGGTGCCTTAATCTTTAATGTATGGAACCGGCTGAACTATTACATAAAATCAGAAGAATTGAAATCAAAACACGCAGTCTGTCCAAATCTTTATTTGCAGGTGAATATCACAGTGCTTTTAAGGGCAAAGGGATCTTATTCGATAGAGTACGGGAATATGAGCCTGGAGATGATATAAGAACAATAGATTGGAATGTCACCGCCAGATTAAATCATCCATACGTAAAAATATTCGCAGAAGAACGTGAGCTTACCGTCATATTACTCATTGATGTGAGTGCCTCAGCAGATTTTGGCACTCAGACCATGCTTAAACGTGACATGATTATCGAGCTGAGTGCAGTTCTCGCTTTTTCTGCTTTGAATAATAATGACAAACTGGGAGTATTATTTTACAGTTCTGTTGTCGAAAAATTTATTCCTCCCAAAAAAGGAAAAAATCATATCCTGCAAATCATCCGGGAGATGCTTGAACTTAAACCAAGGCATAAGGGGACCGATTTAGGATCAGCCTTGCATTATATGGGTAATGTTTTCAAGAAAAGATGTACAGCTTTTATCATATCTGATTTTTTAGATCAGGGTCTTGAGAAACCCCTGAGTATTTTTGGGCGTAGGTATGATTTAATCGGCCTGCAGATTTATGATATCAGAGAACAAGAAATGCCAGAGCTCGGCCTGATTCATTTTAAAAACACAGAAACCGGAGACTTAATTCTTATTGACTCTGATAATACCAGAATGCGACAAAATTATGCCCTGAACTGGAAGATGTTTAATGAAAACCTTGACTTGATGCTTAGACGTGCGGGGGTAGATCATGTAAAGATCAGAACCGACCAGTCTTATATCAGTCCATTGCTATTGCTTTTAAGACGGCGGGAGAGAAAAGGATGAACGAGCTGATTCATATATCTGACTCAATCAAGGGTGGGCAAAATGAATTCAATACAGATACTGTCAGACTTAATCTGCAGAAATCCATTATTACTATCAAGCCCATTGTAGATTTTCCCCTAACATGCTGGGAAATTACTAGCTTAATTCTGATCTCCCTGTTAGTTGCTGCGGTGATTTTCTTTTTTGCCCGTAAATTCATGCATCAAAAAATCCTAAAATCACCAGGGTTGATTTTAAAAAACACAAATAACCAAGCTAAGCAAAAGCTAGACGAACTAACCGATAAGTACCAGGGAAGCCTGATAACAATAGATGAGTATTATCTTGAAGCAAGTCTGGTTATAAGAGATTTCATAGCTGGTGTACTGAAAATAGATGCCCCTTACCTGACAAGTGAACAACTTGTTACAGCTTTTTACAAATTCAATATTCCAAGAGGTGTCATCAACTCTGCCTACACGTTTTTTCAAGAAGCTGACAAAGTAAAATTTTCAGCATACAGACCTGGCCAAACTGAAGTTAACAAATTTGCAGTTATGGCATACCAGACACTTGATGATCTTAACAACCTGAACATGATTAAAATCTAGCTATGGTTGACCTCAGCTTTTCACATCCTTATGCGTTATTACTACTTGAACTGGTTCCCCTGCTATTTCTGTTTTATTTCAGAAATTACAGGCACCAACGTTCTGTCATACAGCTTTCTACCTTCTCAGGTTTTCAAGGCTATCAGAAAACAGGCAGGCAGCGACTTATTCATACTCCTTTTATTCTGAGATCTTTAAGTATTTCACTACTTATTATTGCTATTTCAGACCCTAAAAGTGCGCAGCATCAACGAATTGCCGATATAAGCAAGTCTGAAATAATTTATGTTACAGATCTATCAGCAGCCATGCTGGCAAAAGATTTCGATCCGAACAGGATGGAGTCATTGAAAGCAAGTTTGAGTAATTTCATTAGCAGGCATAAAAACATACCCTCAGGTCTAGCTTCATTTGCAACAGATGCCTCAATAGAATGCGCATTGACGGATGATTTCAATACGTTGCAATTAAAGCTAGATGACCTTCAGGTTTCAACTACTGCATTCTCAGCCTCATTAAATCAGGGTTTGTCAACAGGAATAGATTTACTGAATCAGGGTAGTGCTACCCATAAATTTTTAATCTGTTTTACAGGCAGTAATAATTCAGGTGGAATTACTGATGAAGAACTAGTTCACACGATAGAAAAGGACAAGATTACGGTAATTATTGTGGCCATAGCCAGCGAAGGACTCGTCGAATCTGTGGCCAGGAAGTACGGGAAACTGGTTTACCAAAATACCATCATCAATCTTGATGAACAGGTTTACAGGCTTTTAACTGCTGAAAATGGGGGTGAATATTTTAGGGTTACCAGCAATTCAGAGCTTGACACGGCTTTGTTAAGAATATCACAACTTGTTGAACAAGACAAAACAACTTGGTCAAGAAGCTATGCAGGAATTTTCCCCTTCGGACTTCTTGCAGCATTCTTACTGGGTCTTGAATTAGTATTGAGGTATACGTTTTTAAAATCACTGCCGTGAACTTATCAGGTATCGTCTTTCAACAACCAGTAAACTTATGCTGGCTATTTGCTGTGCCAATTTTCATTTTGCTGTTTTTGGGGATGCTGCATTATATGAAATTGAAACTTGAGAAATTTGGCGAACACTCACTGATCAAGCGCATTACACCGGAAAATTCAAGAAAAAAACTACTCTTGAAGTTTTATATTCTTCTAGCAGCATATGTACTGATTGTCACTGATCTTGCCAAGCCAGAATTTAGTTTCAGGCACAAAATAGTACAGGCCACTGATTTAATGATTGTACTAGATGTTTCACAAAGCATGCTTACTACTGATATCAAACCAAATAGGCTTGAGTCAGCAAAATCATTTTTAGAAAAATTATCTTCAGGCCTTACTAATACACGCCTAGGGCTCGTACCATTTGCCGGACAATCTATTGTGCTACTGCCATTAACTGCGGATAAAAAAACACTGCTGGAGTTCCTTAATGAAATGACACCTGAAACGATTCCTGTACAAGGCACATTGATTGCACCAGCATTAGAGCTTGCTGTAAGTTCGTTCAGTCAGGTTAAAAACCGCACGAAAATTATTTTACTGGTAACAGACGGAGAAGATCACGAACAGCAGGCACTTGAAACTGCACAGCTATTAAAAAAGCAGGGAATTCATCTATTAATTTATGGTATTGGTTCTGACAGTGGCGGGATGGTTCCTGTTTTTAAAAATGACAAATTTTCGCATTATAAAACTGACCAGGTAGGTAAACTGGTTATAAGTAAGGTCAATAAGTCTTTTTTAGACAGCCTTGCAGAAGCGGTAAAAGGTAAATTATTTATGGGTGGAAATGATGAATTCCTAAATCATGGCATTTCTGACCCAGTATTAGTAAGTGATGAAATCAAAAAAGAAATTACCAGAACTCGCTCTGTTACTATTCAAAAAGTTGAACAGATAAATTTTCCTGTTGGTTTGATGCTTTCACTGATGCTGTTGCTATCTGAATTTATTCTATCAGAAAAGAAAAATGGAAATGCTAAAACGATTTACAATCAGATCAGATCAAAATTAAGTCTGGTACTCTTGTTGATATTGATGCTCCTGCCTGATCTTGCATCTGCACAAGTCAGCTATTACACAGCTCGCAAAGGAAACAAAGCCTATGAGCATAGAAATTTTGCCCTGGCTGAACGGTTATATTCAGCTAATGCAGGCAATACATCTATCAGTTTAATCAACTTCAATAGGGCAGCTGCCCTATACCAGCAGTCAAAATATGTACAGGCAGCAAAAATCTATACCCTGTTTATTCTTTCAGGTAAACCTGTTCTTCACCAAGTTTGGTATAATCTGGGTAATTGTCTATTTATGCAGCACGAATATGCGCTCAGTATAGCTCAGTATGTAAATTATCTGCATACTGAACCGCACGATCATGCTGCCCTTTATAACCTGGCATACGCCCGGTATATGCTGCATAAAAATACACCCCCGCCCAAAAACGCTAGTGAGGTAAGCCAGCCATCACCTTCAACCATTAATCAGGAGAAGGTACCTCAGCGATCAAAAATAAACAGGGCCGCATTAAAAAATGCACTTGAAAAAAGCCAGTCAAAATCTGCAGATATAAAAGGTCATCTTGAAAAAGACTGGTAGGCTGACTAGTCAGCATTAATCATTCAGCCCGAAGGAAAATTAGCTTTTTAACTAGTAGGTGGAATATCAGCAAACACAATCTTGTCAAGGTCACGATCAGCATTTCTAAACATGATGCCATAAACCTTGGCTTCCTTGCTACTGAGTTGCTGGGTGAATTGCTGCAGGTTAATTCTATCTTTATTAAAATCATCTATCAGGCTTTTCAATTCGTAAAATCTTTTCCTGGTAAGCCTGTCTTCACTTTTCACTATTTGCATATCCTGGTTAGATCGTTTGTAGGGCATTATTCACCTGTTGCTTCTGGCAGGTCAAGACTTCGGATAATCTGATTTACTTCAACTTCAGTTTTCCGTAACCTGTCTTGACAAAAAAGCAAGAGCTCTGATGCCCGCTTCACTTTTTCGGTCAGAATATCAACCGGAATTGATTCATTTTCTATTTGCCTTGCAATTTCTTTTAACTCCGTAAAAGCGGTATCGTAGGTGAGTTCCTGGTCCATTATTGGTGTTTATCGATAATCAGTTTTTAATTCACAATTATTTTTACAACAACTGCTTCAATAAGAGCATCTTGCATCTCAATTTCAATTGGATCTTGAAGTGACAAAGAAGATGAACTGTTCACAACCTGCCCCTTATTTTTTATAAGTGCAAAGCCTCTTTTAAGCGTTTGTTCCTTACTTAAGAGAAAGAGTATTTTTTTGTGATTTAATAGAAAGGCCTGTTGATTTTTTAAAATAAGAAGTGCCCCTTTATTCAGACCCTCATAAAGAATGGCAAGTTCATTTTTGCGCTTAAGAATAGTAATTTTTGCACTCGAGACTAAACCTATCCTGAGTGCTGATAAACTGCTGCTGGCCTTGTAAAGTATGGCAGCTGACTTTGCCGATAGTATTTTCGATTGTAAATTTAAGAAAGAACGATGCTGTTCAAGTAAAGCCGAAGTTTGATAAATTAGCGCATGTGAAATTTTGTCTAAAACCTGTAATCTGCTGTTTATAATTTCACGAGAAAAGACGCTTATCGTTCGTTTTATTTCGTTGAGTTTAATTTCAAAAGCATGATTATGAGAAATAATAAATTCTGCTGCTTTTGTCGGTGTTTTCGTGGAGGCAAAAGCCATCAGATCAACAATCGTCTCATTCTTCTGATGACCAATACCTGTAATGACCGGTATTGGAAACCTGGCTACGGCCCTTGACAACTCATATGAATTAAACATAAACAAATCTGACGATGAACCTCCCCCGCGCACAATCACTACTGCATCGTATTTATCTGACAGATGGTAAATTTCAATAAGTTTCTGCACCATATGACCAGCATTCTGCTCTCCCTGAACACCTGTAAAAAAGTAGTCAGTTTGAAAAGTATAACCAAAATCATTGTTTGATAATGAATGTATTAAATCTTGAAAACCGGCAGAATTTGAAGAAGAAATAATAGCGAGACTTTTTATAGCCTGAGGAAGGTGCAGGGTTTTATTGCGGGTAATGTATTGGCCATCTACAAGGGTGATCTGTTCAGGATTATCCTGAACCAGCTTTTCAAGTATGCGTCTTCTTTCTTTCTCAAGACTTCCCAAGGTGTACTCAGGATCAATTTTAAGCAGATTAAGTTTTAACCCATGAACGCTGTGATAGTCAACCTGGACATTCATGAGCAATTTTAAGTCGTTTCGAAATTCCTGGCCTGTAATTTCTTCGAATTTACGAATCTCTACACAAGCTTTATTAAATGCACTGGCTGACATTCGGGCAATTACCACCCCTGATTCTTCGCTTTTCTCAATCAATTCAAAGAAATAATAATCTTTTGCCTTATAATAGCTCAGATTATTTACCACTGCCAGCACCAGAAATTCTGCATTGCGAAAACTTTCCTGTAATACATTCGAAATTTGCTGAGTTAGCGCCTGAAGCGTAATATACTGTTGACTGGCCATGCAATACAAAGATGCGAATAATCCTAAAAAGAGGGCAGATCAAGCAAAAAGCCCAAAATTGACAATGGTTCGATCTTCACGCAAGATCATTACCCGGGGATAAAACCGTTTAAAGTCTTCAATCTCGGCTGGTGAACAAAACAAATAAAAAGGATGATCTGAAAATGAATCGGCCTGATGAAGATCTGAACTAAAATCACCCAGCTCAACAAGCTGATAATAGTCAAGTAAAACTTGCTTTGCAAAAAACAATGTATGCAAAAACTGAGTCTTCCCATTTTTTATGATATAAATATTGACCCGCTTTAGTTCACCATTCAGGTAATAATGGTTTATGTCAAGTTCTATTAATTGACCAAACCTATTTTTAAAATATCGTTTCATTCAATTTCGGAAAAATAGCATACAATCAGTATTTTACGCAACTCTGACCCTATTGTTACCTTTTAACAGCTAATGGTGGTAAATTGAATTTACTAACTTGCAGGGTGCTGATTTTACCCAAAAAAGCTTCTGACCTTTTTAAACTTTTTACCGAAGAACAGGAAATCCACGATCCATTATTTAAAGCCGCAAACGTCAGTGTATACATAAAACGGGATGACCTGATTCATCCATTTATTTCAGGAAACAAATGGAGAAAGTTAAAATACATTCTCGCCTCAGTACTGATGCAACGTAAAACAGGCATTTTAACTTTTGGCGGTGCTTATTCCAATCACCTGCTTGCAACAGCATGTCTTGCTGCTATGAACAACCTCAAAAGTACAGGTATCGTTCGGGGAGAAAAACCTGCTGAATTAAATGAAACCTTATTTTTATGCCAGTCATTTGGAATGAAATTAATATTTGTTTCAAGAGAAACATATCAGGATAAAGAAAGCCTGATAAGTAAATTGCTTGATGCCAATACGTATTATATACCCGAAGGTGGAAGCAGCGTTGAAGCATTACTAGGGTGCGCTGAAATGGTAGATGAATTTAAACGTAGCTATTCACATATCGTTCTTGCAAGTGGCACGGCCACTACAGCAACAGGAATAGCCATGGGAATCTATAGGAAAGGCTTGAACACACGTGTCGAAAGCATTGTAGTTCTTAGAGGAGCAGAATACCTCGGGCAGGAGTTTAATTATTTACCTGAGCATGGCAGTCTGCCAATTAATTTTCACCATAACTATCACTGCGGAGGTTATGCAAAAGTGAATCCAGAACTATTGACATTCATGTTTGGCTTTATTGCCGCTACGGGTATTCTGCTTGAGCCGGTTTATACGGCCAAGGCCTATCTTGCCCTGACTAATCTCATAAAAGAAAGTTACTTTCCTCAAAAGAGTTCAATACTTTTTATCCATACCGGAGGCCTTCTCGGCATTTTAGGATTTAAAAACCAGGAAACTATCTTGTAATAAAAAACCCAGAGGGCAATTATCATCGAACTGTTATGGCAATTAATTTTCTAGCTAGTTTTTGCCTTATTAATTTCTTCGTTAACAGTGCTTTTAGCTGTATCGCTAACATCTTTTACCCACTCTCCAGCTTTTTCAGACCATTTTCCAGCCTTGCTTTTTACCTGACCCCAACCTTCAGCAAGATCATGCTGAACATCTTCGCCCTTTTTAGGGGTGCACAACAAGGTTACACCCGCACCCAGCAATGCACCCATTAAAAAACCGCCTAAAAAGTTACCTTTCTGACCGCGGTCATTCTGGAATTTATCTTCAAGATCGTGCCCAAATTTATGAGCCTGTTTGCTAAAGTCATTTTTCATAAAAATTGTGTTTTTTTCATTCTATTGAAACAAAATGAATGCCGTGGCTTAAAATAAACCTGGCATTTTCCAGAAGTATCGCCATTATTACATGAGCTCTACTATTCAAAATTACTTCAATCGAAAATTAAGAATATCCAGATCTTTGCTGGCAATAGATTCAGCCTTAATTCTGATTTTAACCGGGCTAAAACCATCTTCATCAAAAACAACCACGTTGTTTTCTCCATTATGTAACCAGCATTCAGGAATATACATGCTTTGAACAGGGATTTTTTCGGGGTAACGTCCAATATTATGCTCATTTATATAAACAGACCCATGTCCAAGCCCTTCAAAACTAATACGCCACATACTCTTACTTAAATCACCTGAACTATGTAGTTGAAAAGAATTTTTATAGTAACGGGGGCCGGCAAGATTCGGCCTGCTATCAATTGGAGTAAATGGATTACCGGTCAGGTAAATACCCTGTCCACCCTTCATTCGCCAGCCTGTAATATTAATTCGGGTATTCCCTTTTTGAAGTATGACCGAATCAGCCAATCCTTTAACGTCTTTATTTTTTAGGGCCCCAATATAATTATATAGTTTATCCCGGCCATCATGTGCAGTAAAGATTGCCAGGGTGTGAATTCCTTTATCAAGCATGAGCTGTAGTTCGGTTTTGCTGATTGAACCTGAATTGGCAACAATATTATCAATATAAACCAACTGACGGTCACCCCCATTTTTAACTCTTAATGTATACAGCCCCGCAGTATCAATAGTAATTTTCGCACGATACCATGCATCAGGACTGAGGTCACCATCAGCACCCATTTGTAATGGCTTTTCACTTCTTTTCCATTTACTATCATCAAAACTTGTTGCAGCAGGAGCTGTTTGCTGTTTAACAAGCCATTTACCACTGAATGGCAGGCTGTCTGTATGAATAACATAAACAGCAGGTTTATTTATTAAGCCCTCCAGGGATGTATCAGCATTAACCCAGACTGGATAAACATTTGCCTGCCCCCAAAAGTGTTCTGTATTGAGCTTTAACTGATTGGCAGCAATACTTGCCTTGCCAATGTACTCAGGACCAGTCACGATAAAATTTCTGGTATTTACTGGTATAAACCAGGTACGGTCTGCCAGCTCAGTCTTTACTGCAAGCACGCGTATGGTTTGTGAGCCAGCTGTAAATGCATACGCCTGCGGCATTAAAGGGTCAAATTGAAAGCGTAAATAAAGTTGCCCGTTTTCTTTCTTGAATTGGTTGGCATTTTCACTAAAGCGGGTTTTTGTCTCAGCCGTAAATACTAACTGTGCATTGGCATTGGCATCGCCATAAACTACCAGCGTAGTTGTATTTCTATCTTTGCTGATACCTAGTATACGGGTCAGAGCCCAGTTAAGTTTGACTCCTGCTACCAACTGAAAATCATGTACCAGGGGAAAAATCTCTCGGGGGCCAAGATCAAGCAACCCATTATCAGGTAACTCATGCTGATCAATATTTAATTTCAGACTGATCGTTCTAGACCCACTATTATCAAGAAAAACAATATCACCTGATTTACTTTTCCTGTTTGTAATATGCACAGCTGTATCTGCACAGAGATAATTGTACGCATTGCCGCCATCAGTGCTGTTTTCAAGAATATCTTCGAACCCTCTTGCAAATAATGCATTGCGCTTAAACTGATAATAAATAGGGCGAAGATCACCTGTTTGCCCAACAGCTGCGCCATAATCATAAGAGGCCGCATCTTCATTGCTATTGCTAAAGGCAAAATTGGTACCCCCATGCGCCATATAATAATTATACCCATTGCCCCCATGTGCTATAATTTTCCAGGTGCGCCTTCCATAGATATCGGCATCTTTTTGACTAGATCCATAATAATTATACCATACTGACCAGAATTCAGTACTAAGCCAAGGGTTAGGCCTTTTAGAATCATCTAATGAAGGTCTGTTGCCAGCAGGATCACTCCCATGGTGCAAACCACTGAAAAAATAAGGAACCTGTATACCCAATTTCAGGGCCTTGGTCTGTAAAAACTTGAAATAGGAATTAGGCATATCGGTACCCCATCCACTGGGATGTTCATTCTCAAGTTGAACAAGTATTACTGAACCCCCATGATTAATTTGATTACGACTTACAATTGGTAGCAGCTTATTAAAGAACAGGCCCACAGATTTTTGAAAAGCAATATTCGGCTGCCTCAGCAACAGGTTATCCTTAAAATGCAGCCATAATGGATAACCACCCAAGTCCCATTCTGCACAGTAATAAGGGCCAACACGTACAATCGCATAAAGGTCTAGCTGTTTAACCAGTTTCAAAAAAACATCAAGGTCGTGGTCTCCTGAAAAATTAAATACACCTTCATGTTCTTCATGAAAATTCCACAAGGTATAAATTTCAATACAATTAAAACCCGCCCGCTTTAAGCGCAGTAAACGATCTGCCCAGAGTTCATGAGGAATTCTGGCATATTCCAGGCCTGCAGAAACAATAAATGTGCGCTTACCCTTGATAATAAATCCTCTGTTATCAAAACTAATACTGGTTTTGGCGGCCAGGGCCGACGCAAAAATATGATCATTAACGTTCTGGGCAATAGCGCTCTGCAGACAATGCAGGTTGAACAGTAAAATAATGCAAAAAGTAAGCGTAAAGGCTTTGCTCGTTTTCATCGATGATTCAAGAATGAGAAATAGGGTAACGGCTTGTAAGTGTTAAAGTAATGAAAGAATCAGGCTCCTGGCTAAAAAAAGTTTTTGCACCAGGTATTTTTAATCTTTATGACCACTGATTAATAAAACTGCTTTAGCAAGCAGACTATTAAATTCTACAGGGCTCTCAATCATTGGAAAATGACCAGTACCGTGAAGGGTGAATATCTTATACCCAATTGCCTGTTTGACCAGCCCTGTGGTATCTGTTGGGGTCAGGTCACTATTGATCAGATAAAGTCGTTTTTTTAACCTTTTAAGATGGGGAAGAACATCGTACATCCCCGCCCTTTCAAGACATTCAATAGCAATTAATGAATCAGCCTTACCAAGATCGCTAAGAACCCTGTTTTTTACAAGCGTATCGGTCGACTTAGAAAATAGTGCTTCACTGGCATAAGCATAGGCGAGCGGTTTGAAGTTAATTCTTGCTGCAGTAAAAAAATTTGCTTCATCTTTTTTTGAATCTACTGACTCAATCTGACCGATATCTTTAAAGTTATCAATACCGACCAGCCCAATTACCCGGGTTTTATTTTGCAATGCAGCTTCAAGGGCTACAGACCCACTTGTTGAATGACCGATCAAAATAACCTCATGCAGATTTAACTGGGTCAGCAAAGCGGTGATATCGCTGGCGTAAGCTTCAACAGACCAGTTTTTACGGTTTTTGCCAGAGGCTCCAAAACCAGGTAAATCAAGGGTTATAACTCTGTAATGACTCTTAAAATCAGCAACCTGCCCGGCCCAATAAGACCTGTTAAGGCACCAGCCATGAATAAAAACCAGGGTCACAGGTCCCTTTCCCTGATCATCATACGCAATACCAACCTGCCCATTATGAACCAATATTTTATCAGCACCTGCATGAATGGGAAATTTTAGGGCATGGCTGGTATTTGAATTTGCCTGACCAGAAAATAGAACAATTGCATAAAAGAGAATTACTGATAACAGGGGCATTTGAGATAAATTTGGTTAAACAATTAGCCTATTCAAAAGTTGAAGCAATAAATCAGCTGTAATAGTGTTGATTGTAAAATAAATCAATTTTTCACCGTAGCATAAAAACATTGGGACATTATACGCTTAAACGCATTTCACGTATTCCTATCAGCCTGGATGAAGCATGGGATTTTTTTTCCTCACCCACTAATTTAAAAGAAATAACCCCTGAAGCAATTGGATTTAATCAGCTAAGTAATTCTTTTTCAGATAAAATGTATCCAGGTCAATTGATTACCTATACGATATCGCCCATTCTTGGGATCCCGATTTTCTGGATGACTGAAATAACCCATGTAAAAGAAAAGGAGTATTTCATAGATGAGCAGCGTTTTGGGCCTTATGCTTTATGGCAACATTCTCATTTTTTTAAGGTCATTAAAGGCGGCATAGAAATGACTGACCTTGTGCAATATAAGCTACCTCTAGGCTTCATTGGCCGTATTGGCCATGCGTTAACTGTTAAAAAGCAACTAAAAGATATTTTTGATTTCAGAGAGAAAAGACTCATTGAAAAATTCGGAATACTGGCAACCTGAATAAATTAAATACCGATGCCCGATATAGCAGGGCTAGAATCGGGCATCGGGCAAATGAGATTATAATAGGGTCTTAGCCTTTCAGCACATGAAATACCAGGTGACTAGGATGATCTTTATCGTGGTAAACACGGATCGTTGACTTTATATAATCTTCAGCCTTCGCATTATAGATATTCAAAAACTGCTGTGGATTACGGTCAACCAGTGGGAACCAGGAACTTTGAATCTGCACCATAATCTTATGACCTTTCTTAAATGTATGAAAGAGATCAGGCAGGTCAAATTTCACTGAGGTAATCTCACCGGGCTTAAACGGCTCAGGCTTCTCAAGGCTGTTGCGGTATTTGCCCCGCATAATTTCAGCGCGTACCAGGTGCTGGTAGCCCTGTTCAGGTGCTACATTTGAGGCTGAACCAACCCGGTCAGCTTCTTTTGCGTTTAATGGCCTCGGCAAAACATCAATAACCTTAACAACCAGGTCAGCATCAGTTGTGCTTAGACTAACAAGTAAATCAGCAGAGATTACACCTGCAAGGGTCATATCATCTTGCAAAGGAGCCGATTCAAAGCTGATAACATCAGGTCTGCGAGAAGCAAAACGCTGATCATCTACCATATAATCACGGGTTCTTTCAAACGAAACGACATTCTGATAAGGTACAGGATGAGCGGGGTCTGACAAATACTCAGAATAAGAATTTTTTGCAAGTGGTTGCTCAAATATCAGGTTCTGATCAGCACTTAGATATACAGCCTTATCAGCTGTATTCGAAGGAGGCCATGAACTAAATTTTCGCCATATATTTGTGCCGGTTTCGAATACTGTGGCTCCGGCAAGTTTATCTTTACTTCCGGTTTTAAGATGAGCATTCATAAAAGGCATAAAGATACTATCGATGTAGTAGGTACCTGTCTGACTACCAAAAGAAGTATTTCCGAGTGAGTCTCCTTTTGCCCACCAGCCACCATGTGACCATGGGCCCATGGCTAGTTTATTTTCTGTTTTTGGGCTTTGAGTTTTTATGGTTTCATACGTTTTCAAAGTGCCATATAAATCTTCTGCATCATACCAACCACCAACCGTCAATACAGCTGCTTTTATGGCATTCGCATGCGGCAGAGGGTTCATTCCTCTCCAATATGAATCATTATCAGGATGGTTTCTAAAATCATTCCAGGCCTGTATAGAATCTTTGTACAAATGGCTGTTTGCATATTCTGGAGTTCTTACCTTATGTAAGAAATAATCATAATTATCAGCCTCCAGAAAAGGCAAGACGCCAAAGCTATGTTCCTTGGTATTTGCAGGATTATCATTATCAAAAAATGGCAGAAATGTAAAGAAATCCATCCAGAAAAAGGCTCCATTATGATGCACATCATCACCTTTAAACCAGTCGGTAACCGGAGCTTGAGGTGATACTGCTTTTAAAGCCGGATGATTACTCAATGCAGCTGTTGTAGTATAAAACCCCGGATAAGAAACACCGAAGGCTCCCGCTTTTCCGTTGTTACCTTTAATATTGGCTAACAGCCAGTCAAGTGTATCATAGGTATCTGTACTCTCATCAATTTCTTTCTGATTTTTTTTATCAGCGTTTTTACCTTCTGGACGCTCATGCACAAATTTTCCTTCAGAGCGCCAGCGGCCCCGAACATCTTCAAAAACAAATATATAGCCTTCACGAACCAACTTTGCATACGAAGGATTCGCATAAAGTCTTTTTGAATCACCTTTTGCATTATACGGTGTTCTGGTCATTAAAAATGGATACTGTTTTGTGGCAGATGCATCATTTGGAATATGAACTTCTGCATAAAGGCTAATTTTATCGCGCATTTGAATCTTAACCATTTTTAGGCTATAGTGAGATACATAATATAGACTATCAGCTTCAGTGCTATTTATAGTCTGCGCTTTACAGATGCTAAATGCAAGCAAGAAGCCAAAAATTAACAATATTGGTTTTTTCATTGCGTTAATATAATTTAGATATTTAAGATTAGGGTTGGCTGATCGGCCATAAACAAAAGACCCGTTCTGTATGTATGTAGGATTATGCCTATAGCTTGGTGCTAATGTAATTTAAAGATTTGTATAAGTCTTCTCAATTTTTACTTCATACTAACAAAAAACAAGATGAAAATCGGAATAACCGTATTAATTATTGGATCAATGCTCTGTGGAACCAGCACTTTCGCCCAGATGGGAGGAAGTAATGGAGCCGTACTCTCTCCACCTGCTGTTGCGGCTGGCACCATCAATGGAGTTAAAGTTGCCATCACTTATAGTGTACCTTCTGTAAAAGGCCGAAAGATTTATGGTGGGCTTGAGAAATTTGGTTCCGTTTGGAGAGCAGGTGCCAATGATGCAACAACCATGTCATTTGATAAAAATGTCGCAATCGACGGAAAATCATTGGCTAAGGGTAAATATGCTTTTTTTATATTACTGAATAATGAGAGTAAATGGACACTCATCTTCAATAAAAATGCCGGTCAATGGGGTACAGAACATGACAGCAACAAAGCACAGGATGTTTTAAAAGTAGATGTAACCGCTAAAACTATTGCTCACCTTGAAAAGCTGAAGTATACAATTACAGCGGATGGGATAACTTTCGCCTGGGATACAAAAGAAATTCATTTCAAGGTTAGCCCTAAATAATAAGAATGTTGGCTTGAGATGCCCTGTTTGGAATAAACAAATGAATAAAAAACACCTTGTGCAATTAAGTACAAGGTGTTTTTAGGTTAAAAGGGTATTTAAACTATTGGTTTACTATGGTCTTTCTCATGAAATCTCCATTTCTTAATAAG
>Ga0209511_1002452_pt1 | contig 15181 bp, 13 predicted proteins | sample SSSSmetaG_FD_184141 | JGI IMG/M metagenome (GOLD analysis project Ga0209511, IMG submission 184141) | Glacier valley bacterial and archeal communities from Borup Fiord, Nunavut, Canada, to study Microbial Dark Matter (Phase II) - ​SSSS... | ecosystem: Environmental > Aquatic > Freshwater > Ice >...
AAAGCATTACAACGCCATATCCTCCGGGACCAGGATTGCCACGTGCCGCACCATCGGTGTAGATGATGATTTCGGGATTTTCGCGCTGCGTCATACTTTCAGGATTAAAAAATTGAAAGACCGGTATTGGAGCCGGTCTTTCTTTATAGTTATATTTTTACCGGATTTATTTCCGATGATCGTAAATGGGTATCAGACTATCTGATTAATTTCATCTCGTCAACCAAATGGCTTGCTCCTGCGAATTTATCGATGGTCCAGAGTACAAAACGGATATCCACATTGATACATTTCTGCAACTCAGGTTCAAAAGCAATATCTCCGCTCATGGCTTCCCAGTTTCCATCGAATGCAATACCAATGAGTTCACCGTCTCCGTTGATCACTGGACTTCCTGAATTTCCGCCTGTTATATCGTTATTCGAAGTGAAACAGGTGTGTAAGGTTCCATCTTTATCTGCATATTGTCCGAAGTCTTTCGCGTTGTACATGTCAATCAGTTTCTGAGGAAAATCGAAATCGACATCCCCAACGATCCCCTTTTCGGCATACCCTTTCAGCGTTGTGAAATAGTCATAATAGGCGGCATCGTGAGGCACATAACCATCAACAGTACCATATGTGAGGCGCATCGTCGAATTGGCATCGGGATAAACTGATTTGTCTTTGTTCATTTCGTTCAGGCCGGCGACAAACAATCGACGGGCTTTTTCCAGGCCCGATGTTGTTTTACCTGCATCTTGCTGAATCAGGCTCAGCGTTTCGAATATCGAACGCATTGCAATGAAAGCCATGTCTTTATCCAGCACTTTCAGCGATGGTTTATTCAAAAAAGATTCCATCTTCGACTGATCGGCAAATATTGTTTTTTCGAACATTTTTTGTGCGTATGCGTCGAAATTGCCTTTATACTTTCGTCCAATTTCCTCGTAAAATCCTGGAATATACCTTGGATTAACTTTCGATGCGTAGAGTTTTAATAATGTACCAGCCACTTTTTGATCGGTGTTGGCGTCATAGTCCTTAAAGTACTCACTAAGCGAACGTCGCAGCTCTTCAGCGTCACCTTCAATTTTGACTTTATCTTTACCTTTCAACGATTCGTAAAGTGATGAGGCTTCTGCTGCAAATGCAAAAATCTCTGCCCCACTAAGTAAGGCCTCGCGGGCATATTGAAAAGCAACTTTTTCAACCCTGGATTTGTATGCGGCATTAATCGAATCAAGTGCGCTGCCGTATTTGGCTTTTCTTTCAGGAGTTTCATTTGCCCACTTCAGAAAATCGGTTTCAATTGCCTGTTTTTTGCCGATCACGTTAAGCGCGGACAATCCCTTGTTCTGACCTATGGAATATTTATAATAGTTTGAACTTCTGGCAAATTTTGAGGCATATTGTATCCTGGCTTTCTGGCTAGTTGCCATAAAGTCCCTGATGATATCCAGTTTAGCTTCTCTGGCTGTAATTCTGACCTCATTCACTACTTCCATTGTATACTTCACTTCGTTGGAGGTGCGGTAACGGGTGGTTGTACCTGGATAACCCATCACCATTGCGTAGCTGTTTTTTTCAACTCCCTTCAATGAAATTGGAAGAAAATGTTTAGGATGGTAGGGGACATTATCTTTAGAGTATTCTGCAGGTTTACCGTCAGGACCGCAATAAACCCTGAACATCGAGAAATCACCAGTATGACGGGGCCACATCCAGTTGTCTGTTTCTCCCCCAAACTTGCCGATTGACTGAGGTGGTGCTCCGACCAGGCGGATATCATTAAATGTCTCAGTAACAAAAAGGTAGTATTTATTTGATTCGAAAAGGCTTCTGACACGTGTTTCATATGCGGTTTCGCCTTTTGCTTCCTTCTCTATTTTTGCACCAGCCTCCCGTACCTTGGCGGTCCGTGTTCTTTCGTCCATAGCGTCTGTGATATCCTTCAAAACCTGATCCGTTACATCTTCCATGCGGATAAGAAAAGTAACAGTTTTACCAGGATTCGAAAGCTCCTCATTCCTATTCATAGCCCAAAAACCATCTTTCAGGTAATCGTGTTCAACAGAACTGTGTTCCTGAATTTCGCCGAAACCACAGTGGTGATTAGTTAGCAATAACCCATCCGCGGAAATCATTTCTGCGGTACATGATCCACGATCCAGGGCAACTACCGCATCTTTTAAGCTTGACTGGTTAATGCTATAAATTTGCTCTGCTGTCAGTTTGCATCCTATTGAACTCATCTTCTGGATGTTCAATTTTCCAACAAGTGAAGGAAGCCACATCCCTTCATCGGCTTTAGTGTTAAGGTTCAAAACGAACACAAAAATGAGTAAGGCTACAAAACTGTTTTTCATTAATTTAAATTTTTGGCGCAAATTTAGCTTTATTTATAAAACTACATCATTGAACGCATAATTCTTATTTAATCCGATATTTAATAAAACCTTTGCATGAACTCCTTCACCTTGGTTTCGATTGTTTCTTTTCCTTCAAGCGCTTTGATAAATGCGCTTCCAATGATAGCGCCATTTGCATAACATGAGGATTTCTCAAAGGAAGCTTTGTCAGAAATTCCAAATCCGATCAATCGCTTTGAGCGAAGATTCATCGCAGTGATTCTTTCGAAATAGGATACTTGCTCTTCGTTGACAGCTCCTTTGACGCCAGTTGTAGAAGAGGAGGAGACCATGTAAATAAATCCGGTAGAAAGTTCATCAATTTTTCTGATTCTTTCATCGGAAGTTTGAGGAGTCACCAGAAAAATATTGCTTAGTGAATTCCGTTCAAAGATCTCTTTGTATTCTGATTCATATATCTCAAGCGGAAGATCGGGAATAATGGTTCCGTCAATGCCAATTTCCTTGCATTTTTTGCAAAAATCTTCAATCCCGTATTGCATCACAGGATTAAGATATCCCATTAATATCAAAGGGATTGATATGCTTTTTCGAATATGTTTGAGTTGTTCAAATATCAAATGAATAGTCATACCATTTTTAAGCGCTTCTTCTGAACTTTGCTGGATCACCGGACCGTCTGCAACAGGATCCGAGAACGGCATTCCGATTTCAACCAGGTCGGCACCGCTTTTTTCAAGTTGGCTGATGATTTTTAGTGTATCGTTCAATTCGGGGTATCCGGCAGTAAAATATATTGAAAGAATTTTTTCATCTTTCTTTTCGAAGAGTGATGTTATTCTGTTTTTCATGATGGATGGTTCTATGAGAATTATTTAATTGATTGATAATAATTTAGATATGCTTCCATGTCTTTGTCTCCACGCCCGGACACATTCACCACCACTACATCTTCTGGCTTAAAATCAATCATTTCGAGTGCTGCCAGGGCGTGTGCAGATTCGAGCGCCGGGATAATTCCCTCTTTTTGTGTCAGGTATAACGCTGCCCGTAACGCTTCATCGTCAGTTGCACTTAGAAATTTAGCTCTTTTTGTAACGAACAGGTTCGCATGCATCGGCCCGATTCCGGGGTAATCCAGACCGGCTGAAAGTGAGTAAGGCTCGACAATCTGCCCATCAGGTGTTTGCATCAATAAACTTTTACTTCCATGAAGAACACCCGGCCGTCCGAGTTGTGTGGTCGCTGCGGATTCACCGGAATCAACTCCTTTTCCTGCTGCTTCAACAGCAATCAGGTTTACAGAAGGATCATCCAGAAAATGATAGAACGCACCAGCAGCATTACTTCCGCCACCAACGCAGGCGATTACATAGTCGGGCGTTTCTTTGCCGGTTTTTTCCAAAAGCTGAACCCTGATCTCTTCACTGATGACTGATTGAAACCTGGCCACCATATCTGGATAGGGGTGTGGTCCGACAACCGAACCTAATATGTAGTGGGTATCTATTGGATTGTTGATCCAGTCGCGGATGGCTTCATTTGTAGCGTCTTTCAATGTTTTATTCCCGCTATGAACAGGTCTCACTTCGGCTCCCAGCATTTTCATTTTCTCGACATTGGGCGATTGACGTGCAACATCCAGTGCTCCCATATACACGATACACTCAAGTCCTGCCCTGGCGCAGACGGTTGCAGTTGCAACACCATGCTGGCCTGCCCCTGTTTCGGCAATTATCCGGGTTTTGCCTAAGCGTTTTGCCAGCAAGATCTGTCCAATTGTATTGTTGATTTTGTGTGAACCTGTGTGGTTCAGGTCTTCCCTTTTAAGGTAAATCTTCGCATTGTAATGATCTGACAAGCGATCAGAATAATAGAGCGGTGATGGTCTTCCTGCATAGTCACGAAGTAATTGCTTGAACTCCTGCCTGAATTCTTCGCTTTCGATAATCTCAAGGTAGCAGTTTTGTAATTGATGGATGTTCGGATACATCATTTCGGGGATAAACGCCCCCCCAAATGGTCCATAGTATCCTTTATTATCTGATTGATAGCTCATTTTATGGTGATTTTAAATTTATGCTTTCTTTGTTTTCACTTCCTTAATTCCTCGATGAATGATTCTAATTTCGGAATATCTTTTAAACCCGGCTCTATTTCAAACCCACTGTTTACGTCTATTGCATGTAATTGGTTGTGAGTAATTTCTTTGATGATTTCGGCGTCTGAAGACTGGATTCCTCCACTTAGAAAAAATGGTTTTTCACCTTGATACTGATCCAATTTCTTCCAATCAAACTTTAATCCTGAACCGCCACGAAGTTCGCTTGCTGTATCGAAAAGATAAAAGTCGCAAAAAGGATTGTATGGCTTAACAGTCTCAAAATCGAATTCTCCATCAATACTAAATACTTTAATTACAGGAATATCGAGTTTTCGAAGCCTTTCGCAATAATCGGGCAATTCACTTCCATGAAGTTGAATCATGTCAAGTTTATTGCTTTTAAATTTTTCAAGCAGGTTATCAAATGGCTCATCAACAAAAACCCCGACTTTCTGTATATAAACCGGAATCAATGATTGAATCTCATCCGGAATTTTCTCCCCTATAAAACGTTTCGATTTCGGATAAAAGATGAAACCAATGTAATCGGGCTTTAATTTTACCAGCTCTTCAATATTTGACTGGTTACGCATTCCGCAAACTTTTATTTTCATGTCATTTTAAATATGAATATATTTAATGTTTTAATCTTGAAATAAAATCAAGGCAGGCTGTTGCCGGATTTTCTGATTTCATAAAACTCTCTCCCATCAGGAAACCATGAAAACCGTGTTTTTGCAGAAAATCAACTGTCTCCGGATCACTTAAACCACTTTCTGAAATTTTTACAGCATTGGCCGGAAGTTGATCAAGCAATTTAAGTGAACGATGCATGTCAACTTTAAAATCTTTGAGATTTCGGTTGTTAATGCCGATCATATCTACTTTGTTGTCAATTTTATCAATCTCGCTTTCGTCATGAAGTTCAAGTAATACCTCCATTCCCAGTTCTTGTGCAATAGCGGTGAAACGGAAGATTTTCGCTTTTCCCAGGACAGCTGCTATCAGTAAAATCACATCAGCATTGAGTAACCTTGATTCATAAAGCTGGTATTCGTCCACCATAAAGTCCTTTCGGAGAAGGGGAGTGAATGGATTGGCCTTCCTTGCCGCGGTAAAATCGGCAGTACTTCCACCGAAATATTTCCCATCTGTAAGAACAGATAAGCCTGATACGCCTGCTTCTGCATATCCTTTAGTGACTATTTCAGGTTGAACCCGATCGTTTATAACCCCTTTTGATGGCGATCTTCTTTTAAATTCCGCAATAATGCCACTTGCTCCAAGAATCTGAAGTTTTGCAGAAAGTGAATTACGGACGATGCTAAAATCTATTTGTGATTTTATTTCTGCCAGCGGAATTTTGAGTTTCTGCTTCGAAACCTCTTCTTTGCGGTTGGCTACAATTTCATCCAATATGGTGCTCATTGCAATGAGATTAGTTTTGTGAAAACTTTCAAGGCATTACCTCCAAGTAAGGAGGATTTGGCATCCTCTAGGCACGCTTCAATTCCTTTGTCCGAGAAATACGTTGATAATGCCATTGCAGCATTCGCGATGACCACTGAATTTTGTGCGGTCGTCCCTTTTCCATTCAAAACATTTACGAAAATGTCCGCTGTACCGGGAACATCACCCGATCCGGCCAATTCTTCAGCTTTCAACAACGTCATTCCAAGATTTGACGGTGAAAGTATTCGGTCAGATTTGTTGGTAAGAACCTTAAAATCGCCCGTAAGAGAAATCTCGTCGTAACCATCCAGACTGTGAATAATACAATAATTGATTTTACTCTTTTGATATAGATAGTTATACATCCTAGCCAATTCGAGACTGAAAACCCCGACAATCTGATTTTGTGGCCTGCCGGGATTCACCATCGGCCCAAGCATATTAAAGAAGGTTTTAAGTCGCAATGCGCGACGCACTGGCCCGACGTTTTTCATAGCCGGATTGAAAAGCGGTGCATGGAGAAAGGTGATTCCGCAATCAGCAAGCTCATTTCGTAACCTATCGTGATCATTAGAGAATTTGTAGCCGAGATGTTCCATCACATTTGACGATCCGCAGCCGGATGAAGCCGCATAATTACCGTGTTTGGCAACTGTAGCTCCTGCACCTGCAATAACAAATGCAGATAAGGTTGAGATATTGAAAGTGTCTTTCCCATCGCCACCCGTTCCGCACAAATCGATCGTGTTAAATGCAGATAAATCAATAGGAATTGAAGTTTTCAGAAGCGCATTCCGAAATCCGGCAAGCTCGTCAATGCTAATGGTGCGCATATTGAAGACGGTGATAAAAGCAGCAATCTCTGAATCGGAGTGTTTACCTCCGGCAATTTCGAGCAGAATATCTTCCGCTTCCTGCATCGATAACCTTTTGTGTTCGAAAAGGTAGTTAAGTATATCCCTCATTTTAAAGTTTTTGAAGTAAGTTGAAATATTGATTCTTTTAAGTGTTGCACTACTTTAATGTCTCACCCAGTTTTCAAGGATTTTTTCCCCGATTGGCGTTAGTATTGATTCCGGGTGAAACTGGACCCCTTGAATATCAAATTCCCGGTGCTGAAATGACATGATCCGTCCTTCTTTGTCGATACTTGTAATTTCAAGAACAGATGGAAGAGATTCCTTTTCAACAATCCACGAATGATATCTACCAGCATCAAATGTTTCTGGCATATCATTGAAAAGATACGACTTGGCAACAACCGTTATCGGAGTGGCAATACCATGAAGAACATCGTTCATGTTTTGCAAGGTTCCGCCAAAGGATTCGCCTATTGCCTGATGTCCCAAACAAACGCCCAACATTGGTTTTTTACCTGCATATTTTTTGATGATCGAAAGCATCGAGCCAGCTTCTGCAGGTAGTCCGGGTCCGGGCGAGAATACGATTTTGTCATACTTGTCAGGTTCTCCATCGGCCACTTCATCATTTCGTTTGACTTCAACGGTTACTCCTTCAAACTTTTTCAAAGCATGAACAAGGTTATAGGTGAACGAGTCATAATTGTCGATTACTAATATTTTCATTTGTATATTTTTAAATGTCTTAGTTGATCACTATTTAATTTCTTTGGCCATAATAATAGCTGATTTCAATGCAGCCAATTTATTTCCGACCTCCTGTAGTTCACTTTCTTCGTCGGAGGCAGCAACGATTCCCGCACCTGCCTGGTAGAAAAGTGTATTGTTTTTGCTAAGAAAAGAACGGATCATAATGGCATGATTGAAACGATTGTCGAAACCTATGAAACCGATACATCCACCGTAATAGCCACGATTCTGATTCTCGTATTGATCAATGAGTTCCATCGCTTTAAATTTAGGTGCTCCCGAAAGTGTTCCAGCCGGAAACGAATCACCCATCACACGAACAGAATTTGACCCTTCTGGAAGTATTCCGGTTACTTTCGAAACCAGGTGAATTACATGTGAATAGAATTGCACTTCGCGGAAAAGTTCGACCTCTACACTCGTGGCATTTCGGCTCAGGTCATTGCGTGCAAGATCAACCAACATCACATGTTCTGCGTTCTCTTTAGGGTCTTTCGAAAGCTTTTCGGCAAGCAAACGATCCTGCTCATCATTTCCTGTTCTACGAAAGGTTCCGGCAATAGGGTTGATGGAGACTTTGCGCTGATTGATCTGAAGCTGTGCTTCAGGCGATGATCCGAAGATCTTGTAATTGCCGTAATCAAAATAAAAAAGATAAGGAGATGGATTGATCGAACGAAGGGCACGGTAAACATTAAAATCGTCACCCGAAAATTGCTGCGCATATTGCCTCGAAAGAACGATTTGAAAAACATCACCTCTGAAGCAATGCTTTTTCCCTTTGGTAACCATCTGTTTAAACTCTTCATCGTTAATGTTCGAGCTTTCACCGTCAACAGTGTCGAATGAAAATGTGGCAAAGTTACGGCTGGTCAGTAAATCCTCAATTGTTTTCAGCGAAGATTTTTCACCTTCAAAGAGATTCTCGATTAACTGGATACGGTTCTGGTAATGATTGATTGCTATAATATAATGATAGAAAGCATAGTGAACCTCGGGAATGGCATAAGCAGGTTGAACCGGATTATTAAATTTGATCGTCTCGAAATATTGAACGCCATCGTAACTGACATACCCGAAAAATCCGTTGGCTGGAAGTTCGGGTATATTACTCTCGGACTTGAAGCACGAAAAAAAGGCTTCCATTTCATCAGCGAGTTGTCCGCTTTTGGTGATTTCTCCGGTTTCCGTTTGTCCGTCAGGATATTTTTTAGTAGTTCGGAATTGCTCTACTTCAATTGAAGCTTCAGGTTTGAGGCAGATAAACGAATAGCTGTTCTCAAGACTGTGATGATCGGAACTTTCGAGGAGGAGCGCATTTGGAAAAATATCGCGCATTTTGAGGTAAACACTTACAGGTGTGACTGTATCAGCTAAGATTTCGCGAACGCTGGTTTTAAAATTGTATTGTTTCATATATGGGTTGTATTTTGAAATTCATAAAAAAACGGCTTATCGTGATCCGATAAGCCGTTTCATCCCTCAAATAGGGAGACACGAAGGTTATCCTTTCACGTTTGTAAAAAGTAAGTATGCCAACGCCATGACCAATTAATTTGAGCTAGAATATTCATTATTAATGCGTTTTGTTTTAATTTAATATTAAATGTGATCTTTGAAAAACAAAAAAACCGGCTTACCTGTAAAAGGTAAGCCGGTTGAGTATTTTAAAAAATACAATATGGCTTCACCTCTAACAGAGGAAAGTGTTGCCCCACCAAAGCCATATTGATTTAAATGTTGTCATCTCTAAAATTTTAATGTTGCAAAGAAAATCAAATTTTATTAATACAACAATGTTTTCCTGATTTTGTTTTGCGCATTTAGAGCGGCAGCATTTGCCATATTTCCTAATGGGATTTTCAAATTCATTATCTATTCAATAAAATTAAATGGTTTTACGGTCTATAAAAGTACGTCATAACAATTTGTTTCATGTACTAACTTGTTGATTTTATTTTGCTTCGCCGGGTGGTGATATTTTTTTGAAAAATAATTGTCGAAAATGGGTAACAATTCCATTCCTATTCCAATTAAGTAGTATAAATGTTTAAACTGAACGATAAATAATTGCTTTTTTGGATTAGTGGAAATATTTCTCCCGGATGCAGGGTTGTTTAGTTTGTAATATTTATGTGATCGTTCTTTGATAAATAGGTTGAAGATCAGATTCTGTCGGTTGGCCGTGCTTCATATTCAACGCTGCCTGGGTAAATCTGACATTGAATTAGTCTGATCGGTAATTTGAAAAATAAATTTCATTGTTTTTCATATTCATGTGCAATGTTAGTGCATTATATCTGTTTAAATTTATATATATTTGTTGCAAAGAGATGTCTGTACTAAATGCTTATTTTGCATTAATGAAGATTAAGCAAAAACACCGAATATTTTGTTTCAAATGAAAAATTATACCGATCAGGAAATTATTCAAGGCTTAAAATCCGGCGAATCGTTCGCTGTGAAATACCTGGCTAAGGAAAATCTTCCTGTAATCAGATATTTTATATCGAAGAATAATGGCAGTGATGAAGATGCGAAAGATATTTTTCAAGATGCATTATTTATCATTATCGAAAAGATCTACAATGATGAATTCGTTCTTCAGGGTATGCTATCAACCTATTTGTTTGCCATTTGCAAAAATTTGTGGCTGATGGCACTCGATAAACTAAAGGCGGCTAAGAACTACGAACTTCGTCGTTCCTTCGAGCACGATGAAAATGATTTTACAGAATACGGCGACAGTGTATTCTATGAAAATGTCTTCAGGCAGTGTTTTGATTCAATGGACGAAGTTTCGCAGAAGATTCTCAAAATGTATTGGATGGAAATTCCTCCGGTTGAGATAGCTGAAAAACTTGGATACAGTTATGGATATGTTCGGAAAAAGAAAAGTGAATGTATGAAAGAGTTAAAGAGCAAAATAATGGAACATCCTGACTATAATGAATTGGTGAAAAACCTGAATATAAAATAAATAACCAGAAATAATTATGAACAATTTTACTGAAATCATTCTCAACTATCATTCGGGCGAAATGACTAAAACTGAAAAGGAAGATTTTAAGCGTAGTCTAAATGTGAATGAGCGCTTGAGGAAAGAATACGTTTTTCAGTGTAAAATCGATAAGATCATGAAACAGAGCTTATTGCTTGAGGCAATTGAAAGCGATCCTGAACTCATTAAGGCTGAAATCTTAGCACTAAAGGATATTGATAATTACCGTCGAAGTAATGTAGAGAAGAGCATCAGCAAAGACTTCGGTATAATGGAAGTTGATACGGAAGTTGAATTCCGTAAAAAGATAGCTAAAGCCGAAGTTGAAATGATTCTTTCCGGAATTGATGATGTTTCGGAAGATTGGGTTAAAACCTTCGAGCATAAAAAACCATCATTTGAGGACGATATGGCCGCTCGTCGAATTATCGAATTTGTAAAAAAATCGGATCCATTCAGCGAAAAGGTTATTCAAATGCCAGTTTATCGACACAGGGTATCCAGAAAAATCGTTTTCCAGGTTGCTGCTGCAGTTTTGATACTTTCTCTTTTGCTGATTAGACCAATAACATCTTCATATATTGGGGGTTCTGTTTTCGACCAGTATTACGAACCTTTGGAGGCCAATTCATATCGGTTGAGAGGGAATTCCAATGAATTTACCGGAAAACTACAGGATGGTGTTGATTATTATTTATCAAAGGATTATATGCATGCTGAGCTGGCATTTAAAGAATTACGAAAAATGAACGAAAACGTACCAGAAGTTCTTCTATTTTCAGGACTCAATCAGATGGGACAAGGCCATTTCCCTGAAGCTATTACTGTCTTTAATGAGCTTCTTACTGCAGAGGATCAGTTTGTGCCTGAAGCACAATGGTATCTAGGATTGTGTTATATTAAAACAGGTGAAAATCTGAAAGCGCTTTCCATCATGGAAACACTGTCTCAAACTGAAGGCCTCTACAAAAAGAAAGCTCAGCTCATTCTGAAAAATCTGAACAAGTAGCGTACAAGCAAGGCGATTGTCACCATAAAAAGGATCAGTGGAATAATTATCCAGAGCTCTTTCCACCAGATCCTTTTAACGGGTGAAACGTCTCCTATCAGCGTGTAAGCTGCCCAGAATCTGGGATTAACAAACGAAGGTGAAGTCGTGTTAATATAATCCAATTTGGCCTGCCGCAGTGCAACATTTTTTGGTTTTCCTTGGGAGAGATATTTGTAAAAGCTACCCATTATCTTTGATCCAGCAATATCTTCGATCGGCCAAAGAGTTTCTACAACTGAGGGAACTCCAGCCAAAACAAAATTACGTGCAAGGCTCATCAAGCCTTCTCCACTGTATAGCTTGCCACTTCCCGTGTTGCAGGCACTCAAAACTACCATAGGTGAATTAATATTCATTTGTCCGATTTCGTAATTATAGAGTCTGTAATTCCCTGCGTCTTTAATGTCGGGCGCGAATATTAAACTCGATGAACCTGAGTGAAGTGTATCTAATTCTGCATGCATAGCAAGATGGAGAATCGCACCGTCGTTTAGATTCGATCTGAAATTGTTAATCGTTGCCTGGCTGGATTTTAAAACTGTCCCATCAAAATTATTGAGAATGCTTTCGACTTCTCTATTGTTAGATTTAAGAGCGCTGTACTTTTTCCCATCAGCTAATGCGGTATTTGAATAATCTGGCGCAAGACCTACCACTCTCGGGTTATTGTGTGCTTTTAACTGATTATTCCACAACGTATTGGTCGAGTATGCATATGAAATGGAGTAGTCTTTGATCAAATAAGATAATTCTGCATAATTAATCATCTTCTTGTTCATCGTCCAGGAAGTTAAGAACGCATCGAACGGCAAATAGGAGATATCATCGTCAGGGATAATAATCAGTTGCTTGCCTGCAAAGTGTTTCTCAAGGGGCTGAATCAAAATGCGATAAGCGCCATAAAGTAGCTGATTCAACTGGTTGTAATTGGCAAGGCCTTTGCCGGGAATGTATTGGTTTAGTAACCGGTCTTTCAGGAGCGTAAAATTTGCCGATAACGTGCTGTCAATTATTTCGGTGTGGCATATCAAATCTGTTGGCGTAATCACAAATTCGTACAATTTCCGGCTACCTTTTTCATCCTTCTCGGAGAATAAATATTCAATTAAACTGTCATCTGGTTTTAAATTGACTTGGATTGCTTCTATACCAATGATATTTCCCTTTTTAATTTTATCAATAAATCGAGGGTAATTTTTTTCAGTCAGTTCAATCGTTTTTTCGAGATCTCGGTTCAAATCAAACTGTTGATCCTTCCAAAAAGCAATTTTGGCGGTATCTGGCTTGATCAGTGCCAGTTCATTTTGGATTAGATTGCTGTAGGCAGCAATATCCTGTTGTAGTTTATTTTCTTTATTTCGCAGCGAATCTGGTATTTCGTAATCGGAATATGATTTGTTTTTGGCAATTTCGTATTTGAGTTCATTCGCTTTGCATTGTTGTGCAGTCTGATAAGCAAGTTGCAAATAACTTTTCTCGCCTGAAAGATCATATAGTTTCAGCGCAGTTTCAAGAGCTGCAACAAATACATTCTTTTGCTTCTCATTAAATACAAGTCGGGTTTCTACATCCTGATAATCAACCCGTATTGAATTCGTCATCTCAATTGCAAGGTTGATCGTATTCAGACTTAACGAAAGATAGTTGATTTTTTCACGCTTGACTTTTTCCTCGCTGGCAAGGTTCACTAAAGCTTCAGCTTTACTTTGCAATAGCCTTAACTGCCACAAATTATGAGCTATATCACTCAGCAAAGGATTGACATTGATTTTGGGATCATTGAAAGTTTTTGAACCGGACATCAAAGCTTTTTGATAATAGGTTAAGGCTTTCTGATATTCTTGGATGGTTCTGTAATAATCTCCCATTATTTGATAACAGTTTGCAGTAAGCTGATTCTTCTCGCCAAAGTTTTGAAGCGTTATTTTTAGGGCTTTTTGAATAATTATCAAAGCCTTGGCATTTTCTTTGGTTGACATAAGGAAATAACCGTATTCCAGGCATGTATTTGCCAGATTGATAGATAAATTACTACTTTCAGATTCTGACTGTTTAATGCTCAGCTTAAAATATTTATCCGCAAAAAAGTTGTTTCCAGTTTTTGCATAGGTTTTTGCAAAATGCAGATAAACAATGTCCTTTCCAGGTAAGGCATATTTATCTTTTAAGGAAATGCTTTTTTTAAATGCTGTTATAGCCTGGGTGAAATCGTTAAGTTGGTAATAGACAATTCCCGAGTTAAGGTAGAGTGAAGAGGTATACTGTTGTTTTACTAATTCTGTTCCAGAGCTACCTTTTACAAATCGGATGGCCTTTTCAACATATTCCAATGCTTTATTGAATTCTCCCTTTAATGAGTAAATATTGACTTTATTACCGTAAATTCTAACAAGAAAGGAGTTGTCTTCAATATTGTTTGTAAGGTAGATTGTTTCGGCAGCATCGTAATAATTAAGGGCGATATCGAACTGGCCAAGTTTTTTGTGTAGAATACCAAGGTTATTATTTACTGCGAGTTTTTCCTGCTCTGTTAATCGAATATTTGGCTGTAATAGACTTGATAAACAATTGGCAGCTTCCAATAAGTGACCAGAATTAACCAAACTGGTATATTTGGCATAAACCGATCGGATAGTATCCGTCGAGTTAGCCTGAGCAGTAGATGCAAAGTTGAGTGAACTGAAAAAAAGTAAATGTAAAAGTATTAAAACCTTCATTCCCAGAGATAAATTTGCCAACTGATTCTCTGGCAATATAAGGATTTGTTAAAAGATTTTAGGATAATCTTTTAATTCTCTGAAAAAAATGAATTGTAACTGAAATGAAGATACGATCAATGTGCCGGAAGGTGTGTTTGGAAGGGTTTTATACTGGCAATTTCATTTTTGAATAACTTAATTTTGATAACAGCCTTGCCGAAATATATGAGGAGTCCTATTTTTTAAAAGGATCAATTGGATAATCCTCGCCGCCTGTTGGAGGAAGATCACTAACTCCACCTCTGAGGTTATTCATTTCGTCATTATTCAGACTTTTAAATTTGATTTCGAAACCTTCGTTCTTTTCGGAAATGAATAACTTGCTTTTCATATTGAGTGTCTTTTGTTTTATATATGTTGATTGGAATATCAAATAATTTCATTTTTGCAAAATGATTCCTGATGACCGTATTCCTGGGAAGGATTTTTGGGAATTTTTTAAACTATTTTTTAAAAGGATCGATAGGATAATCTTCTCCACCTGTTGGGGGAAGATCACTAACTCCTCCTCTGAGGTTATTCATTTCGTCATTATTCAGACTTTTAAATTTGATTTCGAAACCTTCGTTCTTTTCGGAAATGAATAACTTGCTTTTCATATTGAGTGTTTTTTTTTGAGTTTATGAATGTTAATAGGAATAGCCATTGATTTGTTACCTGAAAGAAAAAAATATTTTAGTGCAATGTTGAGTAGTACTACAAAATATAAGTTTTCGTGCGCGTTTGTAACACATTGAATATATATTGTTTAAGGAGGCTTTCCTTTGTTTTATGAATTATAGTTATTTTACAGTAGAATATTAAAAATTTAAGCAAGGTGCTTCTATGTGATAGATATTGAATGCGATACGAA
>Ga0209511_1002453_pt1 | contig 15181 bp, 19 predicted proteins | sample SSSSmetaG_FD_184141 | JGI IMG/M metagenome (GOLD analysis project Ga0209511, IMG submission 184141) | Glacier valley bacterial and archeal communities from Borup Fiord, Nunavut, Canada, to study Microbial Dark Matter (Phase II) - ​SSSS... | ecosystem: Environmental > Aquatic > Freshwater > Ice >...
TTAGTTCTCCAGATGGAGGGGTATTAGTATGGTAAAAAGAATATGCCCAAAATGTCTTGCAAGATGGTATTCTTCTTCAACAACTAATGGTGTATGGGTTTGTGAAGTTTGTAAGTCAGAGATTCCAAAGTCTCAAGAAGTTGTGAACTGGGGGCAGAGTGAAGATGGGGAGTAAAAAGTTAGGAGGGGTAGAAAACTGAATGAGATTAAATTAATTAAAATATCTTCAAAAAAAAGTGAAATGATGGATTTTAATGGAGTTGTTAAACAATATAAAAACTTCTTATATAAAGAATCATGGAAATGGCAAATGAACTATGATTTTGAAGAATTATATCAAATGGCAATGATAGGTTGCTGGAAAGCATTCATGCATTATACCGGAGAAGTATTATTTTTAACTTATGCAGCAAGATGTATTCAAAATGAAATACTCATGTACGTTAGAAAATGCCAAGGGTGTAAAAGTGAAGATAAACAAGTTAAATTTATAGTTAATTTAGAAGCGGTTATAGGAACTAATAAGGATGGCCAAGAAAGCTTACTTCAAGATACAATTGGGGCTACGGATGATGATATAGAAGAGTATGGAGAAAGAGAAATTAAAAGGAAATTACTTAAAAAATTAAGCAAAAGGCAATGGGAAGAAATAGAATGTGTTCTTTTTAAAAGTACAAGCCAAAAAGAATTGAGTGAAAAATATGGAGTTTCACAAAGCTATATAAGCAGAAGGGCACAAGCTACATTGGACCGTTTAAAAATCAATTACTTAAAGGAAATGTCGTTATGAAAAATGTTTATTCCACTCCAGAACTCAAGCAATATGTTTTAGAAAATTATGACGGAAGTTCTGAAATGATTACGCAAATTCAAGAAAAATTCAACGTGCCGAGAGGGGTTATAACTTCTATGGCGAGAAGATTAAAGTTATCCAAGAATAAAAATTTTTGGTCTGAATCCGACCTAGAATATTTAAAAGAAAATTGGGGTATTAAAACCGTACCAATAATGAGTAAATTCTTAAAACGCACACCGTATGCAGTAAGGCGTATGGCAATAAAACTAGAGTTGGGTACCAGGAAATTGAATTACACGCTAGATGAGGTTGGAAGGTTGTTTGATATAGATGCAAAGGCAGTGAAAAGATGGGGTGGAAAAGGGTTAGTAATAACGAAAGCTAAAACAGACGCGAAAATTTATTCTATAAAAGTAGAAGATTTAATAGAATTTTTAAAAGATTATAAAGGTTACTGGGATAGCAGAAAAATGCAATACTCACTGTGGATAACGGAACCGGAATGGTTTAAACAAAGGAAAAGAGAGGATAAATTAAAACCTAATAAACATTATCAAAAATGGGATGATAATCAAGATAGAAAATTAGTGGAATTGTACAATAAAGGCATGGAATATAAAGAAATTGGCGAAATAATCGGAAGAAGTGAAGTTACAACTAAGCAAAGAATGAGGGACATTAATTTTGGGAGAAAATAATTCGCACTACAAATAAATCATGTATGGGAGGGGTAGAAGTGGAAAGTGAAAAAATATTGGAAACCGAGAATATGGCACTTAAAATGTATAAAAAGGATTTATTAAAAATAAGAGCCTCAGTATTAAAGAAAAGAGAAAAAGAGATTATAAAACTTGAATCTAAAATAAAAGACATTGAGGAGTTAAATGAAGATGAACTCCAAGAGCTCTATGGTTATGCAGCTATTAGTAAAAGAGAATATGAGAGTAGATTAAAAAATCTTAGGGAATATGAGGAGAACAAAGATACCTTTAGAGATAATCCAACTACTCTCAAATCATATCTGAAATTATTAGATCAGGACATATGGGATATAGGGACAAACATTCAACTAAATAGGGAATAATTATAAGGGTAATAATATTTGCATAGAGGGGAGGTGATAACTTGAATAAGAGAAAATGTAAAGAATTAAAAAGAAAAAGAGAAATTAAGAAAAAGAATAATATGCGTACTAATAATAGAACTAAACAAAAATTTATAAAAGAGTCGGCAGCTTTGCAATATGATGTGTAATCTTAAGACAGAAAACATATACAGGAGGGCGGTGATAAATTGGAATATGTGACAGAAGATAAGAAAATTAAAAAAATCAAGTATGATGGGTCAATATCATTAGCCACTGGGGCGAGTAAGAAAGAAATTCACTGGAAAAATAAGAACATGCTCTATTCTGCGCTAGTTGAAAAATTAAGTAATACAACTAGAACTCCTGAAACCCACGCGGAATACGGAAAGATGCCAAAGACTGATAGAGACAATATAAAAGATGTTGGAGGCTTTGTTGGTGGGTCACTTAAGAATGGTCGTAGAAAAGCAGAGAATGTAGCTAATAGAACCTTATTAACCTTGGATTTAGATTATGTTAACGGTGATGTATGGAGCAGTATAGAAATGTTATGGGAGTTTGCTGTGGCTATGTATTCAACTCATACACATGCACCGGATAATCAAAGACTAAGATTAGTTATCCCACTGAGCAGACCAGTTCTTCCAGATGAATATCAAGCTATTAGTAGAATGATAGCAGATGATTTAGGAATTGACCAGTTTGATGATACAACCTATGAACCCTCAAGATTAATGTACTGGCCATCAACTAGTGCTGATGGAGATTATATATTTAAAGTTCAAGACTTACCTTGGCTTAATCCGGATGATGTACTAGCTAGATATACTTTTGGGTGGCAGGATGTAAGTTACTGGCCTGAGAGTTCAAGAGCCAGGGCGAAGATTACAAGTGATATTAAAAGACAAGAGGATCCGCTTGAAAAGAAAGGTGTTATAGGGGCATTTTGTAGGACCTTTAGTATAAGTGAAGCAATAGCAGAGTTCTTAGATGATGTTTACGCTTCAGGAGCTGATGATACAAGATATACATTTGTAGATGGAAGTACTACGGGTGGAGTGGTAGTCTATGAAGATAAATTCAGTTTCTCTCACCATGGGACGGACCCAACAAGCGGAATATTGTGTAATGCTTTTGACCTTGTAAGAATTAATAAGTTTGGACACCTGGATGATGATATTAAAGAAGATACTCCAGCTAATAGAGTACCATCATTCACTAGAATGACAGAGTTTTCAAGTAGCAATGCAAAAGTAATACAGACTTTAGGTATGGAGCGTATGGAGAAGGCCCAAGAGGACTTTGATACTGTTATAGATACAGATGAGAAAGAAGTTAGCACAGATTGGCTTAAAGAAATAAAATACACTGATACTGGAAAGTTAAAAAGCACTATAAGTAATTTTCTGTTAGTAATAGAGAATGAACCAATGCTTAAGGGTAAGATAGCCTATAATGAATTTTCTAATAGAGCTGTAGTAGTTGGTAAGCTTCCTTGGAGAAGTGATGGTAATAAAAGTGACTGGGCTGATATAGATGATAGTGGACTCAGAGAATTTATAGAAAAATATTATGCAATAAGTTCAACTGCAAAATGCGCAGATGCATTAGCACTATCTTTTGAAAAACATTCATACCATCCAATTAAGGATTATTTAAATAGTCTCACCTGGGATGGTGTGAAAAGACTTGATACTCTATTTATAGATTATTTAGGAGCAGAGGATAAACTATATGTGCGAACAGTAACGCGAAAAATTATAGTTGCTGCAGTAGCAAGAGTATTTGTTCCCGGCATTAAATTTGATAACATGCCAGTTTTAAGTGGTCCTCAGGGAATAGGTAAAAGTACACTAATTAAAAAGTTAGGTAGGGATTGGTACTCGGATTCCTTAACTACTGTACAAGGTAAAGAGGCATATGAACAATTACAAGGTGTATGGATGATAGAGATGGGAGAAATGATGGCTACAAAGAAAGCAGATATTGAAGCTACAAAGCATTTTCTATCTAAGACAGAGGATATATACAGAGTTGCATATGGGAGAAGGACAAGCAGATTCCCAAGGCAATGCATATTTATAGGTACAACTAATGATAGTGAGTTTTTAAGAGACAAGACCGGTAACAGAAGATTTTGGCCAATTGATGTTGGTGTAGCTGCACATACTAAAAATGTATGGGAAGATTTAAATAAAAATGAAGTTGACCAAATATGGGCCGAGGCACTGGAGTTATGGAAGAATAAAGAGCCACTACATCTGAATAAAGATGAAGAGAAAGAAGCAGCTAAGGAGCAAGACTCACATAGCGAAGAGAGTGCAAAAGCTGGATTAATAGAAGAATATTTGAATAAACCTCTCCCGGATGGTTGGTATGATTTAGGTATTGTTGAAAAAAGAAATTATATACAAGGCTCAGATTTTGGAGACTTACCTGAAGGAAATATAAAGAGAGATAGGACTTGTGTAATGGAGATTTGGTGTGAGCTTTTTAATGGAGATCCTAAGCAACTTTCATACATGAGTGCAAGAGAAATAAATGATGTTTTAGGTGGACTTAGTGACTGGGAAAAGAGTAAAAGTCCATTAGGTTTTGGAAAAATATATGGTAGGCAAAGAGCTTATTTACTTAAGAATTAGTGGATACAGGCTGCTTTATATAAAATATGTGTAGGATACAGTGGATACAAGAAAAAACAACCTGTATCTATACCCTGTATCCATTGAAAAGCTATATATATTAAGGGTTAGGAGGTTGTAGGATACAGGAGATACAGGTATTACTTATATAGTAGTATTTATATATTTAGGCATATACACGCGACCACCTATATGCCTAAACGCACGAATACGTGTGCGTAAGGAAAACCTGTATCCCTGTATCTCCTGTATCCACTATAAAAAAAAGGAAGATGATGAAAATAGAAGAAGCTGTTGTTGAAAAAAGACTTAAAAAAGAGATTGAGAAAATAGGTGGTAAAGCATTAAAGTTTGTTAGCCCAGGAATGTCAGGAGTGCCAGATAGGATTGTATTTTTACCCGGAGGAAAGATCATATTTATAGAACTTAAAGCACCAGGAAAAAAACCAAAACCAATGCAAAATTATAGAGCAAAAGAATTAAGAAATTTAGGGTGTGATGTCAGATGCATAGATACAGTTGAAAAAGTAATGGAACTTATAGAAGAGGTGAGATGAATGAAATTTATACCACACGAATATCAGCAATATGCAATGACCCATATTATAGAGCATGAAGCTTCAGGACTTTTTCTTGATATGGGACTTGGAAAAACTGTAACAACCTTAACTGCAATAAGTGATTTATTGTTTCTGGGAGATGTAGAGAAAGTATTAGTTATTGCACCACTTCGAGTAGCAGAAGATACATGGAGTACTGAGATAGATAAATGGGATCATCTGAGTCATTTAAAAATATCTAAAGTTTTAGGTAAACCAAAAGATAGAATAAGAGCTATGAATAGACCAGCAGACATATATGTTACAAATAGGGAAAATGTAGAATGGTTAGTTAAAGAATACTTTGATAAGTGGACATTTGATATGTGTGTTATAGATGAATTAAGTTCTTTTAAATCTCCCAAGGCAATTAGGTTTAGGTCCTTAAAGAAAGTAAGACCTTATTTTAAAAGAATAGTAGGACTTACAGGAACACCTGCACCAAACTCTTTAATAGATTTATGGCCACAGTTATATTTACTTGATGGTGGTGTAAGACTAGGTAAAACTATAACAGGATTTAAGCAGCAGTATTTCAGCCCAGGGCGCCAAAATGGTTATATAGTTTATGACTGGAAACTAAAAGATGGTTCAGAGGATGCAATTCATAATAAGATAGGTGATATATGTATTTCTATGATGTCAAAGGATTATTTAGATATACCTGAGAGAATTGACAATATAATTAGTGTCAATTTACCTGACAAAATAAAGAGTGTCTATAAACAATTAGAAAAGGATTTAGTAATAGAGCTTGAGGATAATGATATAACAGCAGCTAATGCAGCAGTGCTTACAAACAAGTTATTACAGATGAGTAATGGTGCTATATATTCAGAAACTAAGGAAGTAGTAGAAATACATGAGGAAAAATTAAAGGTATTACTGGACCTTATAGAAGCAGCCAATGGTAAACCAGTATTAATATTTTATAGTTTTAGACACGATTATGAGAGAATAGTAAATTATCTAAAAGCTAAGAAATTAAAGGCAATAGGGTTAAAGGATTCAGAAGATATTAAAAAATGGAATGATGGAGAAATACCAATACTTTTAGTTCATCCAGCTTCAGCCGGACATGGCCTTAACCTGCAATATGGTGGAAATATAATAATATGGTTTGGACTTACTTGGAGCTTAGAGCTATATCAACAAGCAAATGCAAGACTCCACAGACAAGGACAAAAGGAAGTTGTAGTTATTAATCATATAGTTTGTAAAAATACAGTAGATGAAGATGTTATGAGAGCATTAGGGAATAAGGAAATAAATCAGAATACATTACTTGAAGCTGTAAAAGCCAGAATAAAAAAATTATGAAGTAGGTGATTAGTTGACTAAGGAGGAGTTATCAAAGTTACAAAGAATTACAGATGAGATTGAACAGATTAAACGAGAATTAGAAAGTATTGAGCCAGAGTATGCAATTGATTCTGTAACTGGGTCAAGTGTAAATTTTCCTTACACACAACATAATATCAAGATAGAGGGATATGATATTAAAAGTTATGAGCATAAGGTTAAGAGGATAAAGAATAGATTAAATCGCAAAAGGGTTGAGTTAGTAGAAGAAAAGGACAGGTTAACAAAGTATATCTACGGTTTAGATGATAGTGATTTAAGACAAATACTTATATATAGATATATAAATGGCCAAACATGGCAAGAGGTTGGAGCGAGTATGGGCTATGCAACTATTACGGTCAGGGTAAAGCATAATAAATTTTTAAAAAGTGTATCACCTTATATCACATTGAATGATGTATACTAGTATTATTAAGAATTATAGAGAGAAAAGAACACCGGTGGACAACTGGTGTTCTTTTTATTACAGTGTTGACTATATAGGAGGTGATTAGATGTTAGATCAAAGACAAATTGATGCAATAGAGAGACAGGCTACAGGTGGCAATATAACTGATATGGCAAAGGCAGCAGGTGTTACAAGGAATACTATTTACAAATGGATAGAACTTGAGGAATTTAAGGCTGAGGTAGCCAGATGTCAACAGGAGTATATATCTTCCACAATACAGATAATAACCTCCTATGCGCCTAAGAATGCTGCGAAGTTGATTAAGCTGGCGGATAGTACTACCAACAAGAAGATTGAGTTAGATGCAAGGCTTGCGCTATTGAATAAGACTATGCCTAATACAAATAAGATAAGCATAGATGATGGCAGAGACAGTAAGGACAAGGTCGATGTTGATGTATTGGATGCAGAGATGGATGAGCTAGATACTAACTAGAATATTAAAACCATTCCATATAATTTATATTATGTTGAATGGTTTTAGTTGTGTATGTTCATAATTAATTCATAGTTAGTTAACATATAATACACACAAAACAAGCAAACAATAGCAGTTAACCAAAGCAATGGGTTTAGAGCATACAATAATGTCGCGAAAGTTTTATTTCACGACATTATTGTATTTAGTGTGTAATTATTAGGACAGGGGGTACCTTCTATTTTAGGTATTCTGAATATCCCCGTTGGCCGACTCTACAATTTCTCCAATATTTTTTTTAGGTTGAGAACAGAACTAGTCAAGCCTCTTAATAATGCTCAAATGGACTAGACATCTTATTATAAACAAGGCGGTGTGGTATATGAAAATTAAATTATATACACAGTGGAAAGATGGCGAGGTTGTTTGTACTTGCCCTGTTATAAATAAATGTAACAAAGAACATGGGTGTGAGCTATTAGATTTCACGCTTGATCCTTATGCTAATATGCGTGAATGTATGGGCCATGATAGTTATACAAGGGTTAAGAGTAGGTTGCAGCAAAGAAGGTGATTTAGTTGGAATATATAGAAGTTGACGAACACAAAGTTAATAGGCAATTATTATATAAATATTTAAAGCAGCTATACCCTCAGGGTACCCAAGCAAGAGATCTAATGAAGCAGCATAAGGACCACCTATTTGATTTTCATGGATTAGCTTGGTCTGTTGGTAAACGTTCCTTAGAATTTTTTTGCTTATATTTTTTACAAGATGTATTCCTGGTTAAAGAAGATAATGCTGCAGCTCCAATTGCAGAAGTACACAGAGAGCTCTGGGAAGATATACAAGAATCCATAATTGGTGAGGGTCCTGAACAAATAGGAAGAATACTTCCTAGAGGAACAGGTAAGTCTGCTTTTGGTACTTATGCAACTACTATTTGGAGTCATTGCTACGAATTTAAAAAATACACTTTGATTTGTTCTGACATAGGATCTACTGCTGAGAAATTCATTAAAGATATAAAAAATACATTTCTGAATAATGAATACATTGAAAAGGCTTTTGGTAAGCTCCTGGATGATAAAGATAAAAGATATATTTGTAATTCTACACAGCTAGAGTTCACAAATATATCTTTTTTAGAGGCCATTTCTTCAAGCTCTCCAATGCGTGGAAGAAAATATGATAATTGCAGGCCCGATCTTATTATCCTTGATGATTATCAATCAGAGGATGATGTTAGAACCGAAGATGCAAGGGCGAAAAAATGGAAGCGCTTCAGCGATGATGTTATGTATGCATCTCAGAAAGCCTTATATCGTAATGGAAAAAAAGTTAAAAAGGGTACCACCTTTATTGCAGTTGGAACACTGCAGCATAAAGAATGTTTTTATAGCAGCCTTATTAAACAGCCTACTTGGAAATTTAAAAATAAAAAAGGTGTTTTAATAGATGATCTCATAGATGAAGATGGTAAATTAATTAATGGTCTTGATAATTATTTTGAAACTGGTCTATGGCTTGAATTTAAGAACATCTTCTTTAACTTTAAAAACGAAAATCATTTAGAAGATGCAAAGGAATTTTATTGGTGGTATCAATCAGAGATGCAGTTTCCTATGCTATGGGATGAATTTTGGGATTGTTTAGATATGGCCATGAGTTATTATGCAAATCCTAGTAGTTTTAAGCAAGAGGTTCAGGGTGATGTTAATAGCATCGGAGAGAAATGGTTTAAAACAGTAGCATCATTCCCACGAGCCGAAATCGAAATGCATAGATTTATTAAAACAATGTTAATCGTGGATCCCGGGGCAACAGCCAATGTTAAATCCGATTATTCGGCTTTTTTAGTTGGGTCTGAGAGTGATAACGGATTAAAATATGCTCGTAAGGCAGAACTTGCAAAAATAAATGCACGTACTGACTTTGATAATTATATTAAGCATATGGCTGATTTACTAAAGGAGTATCCAGATATAACACATGTTTCTATTGAGAAAAACACATTTAATGGTGCGGATGCTAATCAACTTGAAAAAATGATTAATAAAGATCCTGCATTGATGTCCAGAGGTATTAAAATAATTAATGAAGCTCAGAAAAAAAATAAGGACGATAAAATAAGCACAATTATTCCTTATATGAATAAGGGCCAAATTATATTTGCTGAAGAGGACGAAGAATTTATAAAACAAATAATGGAGTTTTCAGGTCAGAAGTTTTCAATCCATGATGATGCTCCTGATGTAACCGCAGAATTTAACTTGAAAATTGACATGATAAAAGTAACAAGCGTTGTCACAATATTAGATAGGCGGTCATTAGGCCTATAAGGAGGTGGATAAAATGAATTTGAGTGAATTAATAAAAAAATTATTTAAAAAACAAACGGGACTAAATTTATATAATCCTGAACATTTAGCATTAGTTAAAAAGATATATGGCAATTATAATGCAAACCGACATATCTATGAAAAAATGTATAGATATTATAAAGGTGATACAGATGCTATGAGAAAATATAAATTTATAACCGAGAGATCTAATATTAAGATAAATACAAACTATGTTAAAAAGTTTATTAAAGAAGAGATAAGTTATACAGTAGGCAATGATATAACATACGAGTCTAGGAGTGACAATGATAATATAGTAAAAGATATTGAATACTATACTTCTCACTGGGATGAATTGCATGATACAGACCTAATGAAGTACTTACTTGTATTCACCAAAGTATATGAGTTATATTATTTAGATGAGAATGACAGCACTGATTTTTGCAGTAAAATTATAAAACCTACTGATGGCTATGCTTATACAGATAACTCAGGTAAGGTTTTATTTTTTATTCATGCATTTAAAAATGATTTTGATACAGTAAACCAATATATTGATGTTTACACAGACAATTATATCTATCATTTTGATAGCAAATTCAGTGAAATCGCAGCTCCTACTGTAAACATATTCGGAGAAGTTCCTGTGAGTGTTGGAAAATTAACGCTGGAAGAATATCACGATAGTTTATATAACGATATCAAAGGTCTTCAGGATGCCTTTGAAACTAATTTTTCTGATATTGGAAATGAAATAAGTGATTTTAGAAGTGCCTATTTGGTATTTACCGGTTGTGAAATTCGAGAAGAAAATATTCCAGCTATGAAAGAACTTGGTGTACTTCAAGCCAAAGATAAAGACAGTACAATCCAATGGCTTATTAAAAATATCAATGATACCTTTATTCAAAATACGCTTGATAGATATGTGGACACAATGTATCAAATAAGTTGCCATATCAATCATAATGAGGGAATGGTTAGTAATGTAAGTAGCATTGCATTAAGAGCTAGACTCATTGCATTAGAAAATAAATGTAGGCTTGAAGAAAAGGCGCATAAAAATATTGTTAAAAATAGAAATAGATTTTTATGTATGTATTTAAATCTTAAGCAAAATAAAAACTATGATTATAAAGATATTAAGGCTCTCTATACTCCTAATATACCAACAGATGATGCTGCTACTGCTCAAATGTTATCGGTAGTTCCAGAAGGTGTGCTTAGTAAGGATACTTCAAGAGGTAGGTTTAGTTTCATTACTAATAAAGTTAGCGAAGCCGAAAAAGTTAAAGCGGAACAGGATGCAGAAATGCCCGTAGTTGATTTAAATAAGGTGACTTAAATGAAAGATTACACAGACAAAGAAGAACTTGATTTCATAGAGGGCCTTTACAATGAAGCTGATAAACTGATAAAAGAGGTTTATAAGGAACAAAAGAATAACAGAGATGAATTATTAAAGCAATTAGCCAGTATAATGCTTACCTATACCATTTTAAATGACCTTATGAAGCTTTCTAAGGCAGATAAAAAGAAAGAATATAATAGGCTGTCTAAGATAGTTACAGGCTATGCACAAAGCCAAGGCACTACACAAAACAGGGTTATAGAAGAAATGCTAACCTCTACTATAAATAAGACTTTTGATTTTTACAGTTATAATGTTGGACTTAAAGATGTTAAAGAGATTATAAGCAATAATTTTGCTGGAAAACATTTTTCATCAAGAGTCTGGGAAAATGAAACTGAGGTTGCCAAGCATCTCAATAAGCAAGTTAATAATTTTCTTAATGGCAAGGTTAATGTTAATCAAATTAAAAAAAATATTGAAAAAACTTATAACACTAGCGCTTATAATGCACACAGGCTAGTAGATACAGAGGTAAATCGTGTTGAGGATGAATCATTCAAGAGATTCTGCAAAGAAACAGGTGTAAAAAGAGTTATGAGAAATGAGGAAATGGATTCCAGAACTTGTAGTATATGCGCCGGGGTAAATGAAAATGTATATGATCTAGAAGATGCACCAGGATTACAGCACCCATTATGCAGAGGGTATAATACTATAGTTGAATAAAATAATGCTTTGAGGTGAAATTGTATGACTAATGAAAATTTAATTAAAGCTAATGAAATTAAAAAAGAAATAAAAGAATTAGAGTTATTTATATGGAATGCTGAAAGTGTTTGGACAGGAAAGATTATAAAAAAAGAAACAAAATATATTTTTAAAGCTAATGCTTATGGTGCAATGGCCTCTGCAGAATTTAACATGAATACAGAAACAAAGAACAAAGTTTTAAATGTATTAAAAGAGCACTTACAAGATTTAAAAAACCAATTAAAAAGTTTGTAATTAGAGTCTTAGAAAACTAAGGCTTTTTATTATGTCCTTAATATGACTCTAAACTGTTTAAGCTCGTCTTGTGGGCATTTTGTGTACAAGGGGTGCAAGTATACCAAAATAATAAAAATTTGTGTCCTAGGGTAACACACTTAGTCTAGGGGATAGGAGAGAATGTATGTTAAAGAAAGATTTGTTAGAAAAAATAAAAAACTTAAAAGATGATGAGGATATTAACACCGCCTTAGTTGGTACAGATATAGAAACTCAATTTAAAACAAGCGGGGTAACCTTGGATGCTTTTAAAGAGAAAATGAAAACAGACAAAGATTTTAAGGCTTACACAGAAAGCGAAAACGATAAGTATCACACTAAAGCCCTTAAAACTTGGAAAGAAAATAACTTAGAAAAGGAACTTGAGCCATTTATGTTGGTAAAGTATCCTGACATGGTTACTGATCCAGTTAAAAAGGAATTAGCGGAAATGAGAAAAGAACTTGAAAAAGAAAAATCCTCAAACGCAAGAAAAGACTTACTTAGTGAAGCAATGAAGTATGCTGCAGAAAAGAAATTGCCAGCTGGCTTTATTGATAAATTTTTAGGTGAAGATTTAGACACTACAAAAGCTAATTTAGATGTATTGGCAACTGATTGGGCAAAGGGTCTTGAAACATCAATGAATGAGAAGTTTAAATCCAGTTCGTACGTTCCTGGCGGAACAGGTCCGGATGGAGTTAAAACTAGTATTGGTGCTGCAATGGCTGCACAAAACAATGGTACAAAAACTGCTCCAAGTGATCCTTGGGCAACAAAATAAGGAGGAATATTAAATGTTTAAAAAAATAACTTACACAAACGAAATGGAAATATTATTTTCAGAAGCAAATTTAGTATGTTTTTCAGGAACAGTATTATCAGCAGGTGTGGTAGCAGATGCTGATGGAAAGAAATATGTTCCCGCAGGTAGTTTTATTGATGCTACTGGAGCAGTAGTAGTTGAAACTGGAACTGCTGGAAGTGAAACTTTAACAAGTGCTCCAGTGGGAGTTTTATATCAAACTGTAGATGTTACAAACGGTGATTCACCAGCGTCTATAATGGTAGAGGGTTACTTAAGAGCCGATAGAGTATTTGCTGGAGTAGCAGACGCGGCAGTTGTATTAATCAAAGCAGCATTAACAGAAATAAAATTTAGATAATAGAGGAGGAATAATAATATGCCAAAATTAGTAGAAGTATTTAACACATTAGAACTTATAAATTATTTCAAGGAAAGAGTAGCTGTACCAATGTTAGGAGAAGCACTATTTCCTGAAAAGAAAATTCAAGACATAGAATTTGATATGATCTTAGGACGCGGTGGTCTTCCAGTTAGTGCAAGCGTACATGCTCTAGATACAAAAACTCAATTAGCTAGCAGACAGGCTATTGAAAAGGGTGTTCAAAGTTTGGCTCTTATCAAAAGACAAATTAAGATCACTGAGAAAGAGTTAATTAAAATTCAAAATCCTCGAAATGATGCTGAGTTAGCATTTGTTTTAGCTCAACTTTATAAAGATGCGGATAAAATGGAGGAAAGTATCAGAGTAAGAGCCGAAGCGATGAGAATGGAAGTTATTTCATCGGGTAAAATTGCAATAAATGAAAACAATGTTGCTGTTACTATAGATTACTTAGTGCCATCTGAAAATAAATTGCCTTTTAACTGGTCCGCTCCAACTACTGCTACACCACTTATTGACTTAGAGACAATTGCTACTGCAGTTGAAACATCATGTGGAAGTAGACCATCAAGAGCAATGACTTCAAGAAAAGTAATGAAAGCTATTTGTGCATGTACTTCAATCAGAAAAGCCATCTTTGGAACTAACTCAGACAAGCTTGTAACTTTAGCATTACTTAATGATTTATTATCACAATCTGATCTACCAATTCTTTTAGTTAATGAGGGAAAATACAAAGTAGAAACCGCTACAGGATATTCAACGGTAAGATACTTCCCTGAAAACATAATTTCAATGTTTGGAAGTTCTGAACTTGGAGAAACAATCTATGGATTAACTGCTGAAGAGGTTAAACTTATTGGTGACGGCAATATGGAAACTGCAGGCATGGTTGGAAATATATTTGTTGGAACTTACACAAGTGTAGATCCAGTAGCCGAGTTTACCAAAGCAGCAGCAACTGCAATTCCATCTTTCCCACATGCAGATGAATTGGGAATAGCAACAATAACACTTTAATACTAAGGAGGATTGATTTCCTCCTTTTATTTTATATAGAGGGAGGTATTTATGGAGCTTAGTAAAGACCAGAGAAAAGCTATATTAACGATTAAAAATTATTTAAATATAGGGCCTAATTTAAAATATAATGATGAATATATGATGGTAACATTTGAACTTGCTATTGATGAGCTAGTTGAAAGCTCTTTAGCTATTAAAGCAATGAAAGCAACTGGAATTAAATCTAAGAGTGATGGAGTACAATCTGTGACATTTTCTGATGGTATTGAAGCATGGACAATAACTGATAATGTGAGGGTGCTTTTACCTTTGCCATTTGTAAGGTTAATGGGGTGATGATATGAGTGTGTTATTTAAAAATGCCAGCATAACTTTGTACAATAGGTATTATGATTTTTCAAGCGGATATGATTTATACCAAAAAACAGTTATAAAAGGTGTTAACTGGAATGGTATTAGGAATGCTACAGTTAGTAGCAATGGTTTATTACTAGCTGATTCCATACGTATTATTTTAGACAAATTAGAAAATTATATTTCACCAAAACTGTTTGCAAAATTAAATGATACTGAAAGGGTAAATTATTTTACTCTAGCTATAGGCGATAAAGTTGTTAAAGGTGAGATTGATTTTGAGATTTTAGGTATTAAACCAAACTCCATTGCCGACTTAGAAAAAAAATATAATGATGTAGTAAATATAATGTCTTCCAGGGAACTAAGTGACCATTGGGAGGTGGAAGGTAAGTAATGGGCGCAACTATAAGAATAAATATGAATCCAGCTGCATCCATTATAGCGAAAAGAAAATTGCAAAATAATGGACCTGCGCAAGTACTTTTTACAAAAGAATGTGCTAAAGCATTTAACAATTATGTTCC
>Ga0209511_1002461_pt1 | contig 15148 bp, 11 predicted proteins | sample SSSSmetaG_FD_184141 | JGI IMG/M metagenome (GOLD analysis project Ga0209511, IMG submission 184141) | Glacier valley bacterial and archeal communities from Borup Fiord, Nunavut, Canada, to study Microbial Dark Matter (Phase II) - ​SSSS... | ecosystem: Environmental > Aquatic > Freshwater > Ice >...
ATTTTCGCAAATCATTATTATCTATCTGAATATCAGATAAATGTACGATTTTATAATGACAAAAACAAGCTTTATTGTTGATATTCAGATGATTAAATGAATTATTTTTTTAGATGCGTTGGCCCTGCAGACATAATAAACCTGCAAGCTTATCTTTGTCTAATTGTTTTTTCATATTGACGCTGGCGGACTCTCAATACAGAAGTCTGATTATTTCAGATAAAAAAAATTCTTCTATCTGATTCAACAGGGTTGGTGCATTAACTTCATTGATATTAAATGATTTCATTAATCTTTAGCACAAAGAAAAATTCATGTATGCGTGAAAGATGTAACCCTTTTTAGTCACGGTGAAATACCACCCTGCGAAACTGGTCTCATTTTTGCACGGTTAGTGAAGAACGATTCCCTTATAAACGACTGTTCAAATTCTCTGTCAGGATTTTCTCTATCCGTAAGCAATACTTCGAGCCAAACCATTTACCCCTCCTCGTCTTCGTAATTCAGGTCAGTAAGTGATTGTGTTGATATTTTTCGTTTTTTGTCCACAATCCGGTTTCTACTTAGTCTAAAAAGCCAGGAACTCAGTTAAACGATGGGTTCAGTGTCTATGATGGAACTCAACTGGAATTATACATCCTACTGAAGAATATCTTCGGTGTCTTCGTCATTCTATACGCGGCTGCGTATAACCCAGAGTAAAGGCTTCCCGTACTTTTGCACGGCATTTTGAATACTTTGCTGTCGTTGCGCCATCGGGATTGCATTTAAATCGTCTATATTGTGAGGTAAACGAACAAGTGGAAAAATTACTTTTAAGCGGGGAATAAAAAATGATCCAATTCACCAACTCATGATAAGTTCCCGGTATTTGATGTACACGATGAATTTGATCCTTTTTGTGATTTAAGTTTAAGTCGAAACTTAATTTCAAATTTCACCTCGAAGTTTTGTAAAACATCGACTTATTGGAAATATACATCTGGTATATTTGAAGGTAATCATCCGAAAAAAATTTGTTTTTAAGTTGTCGGATGGAACTCGCATGTATTTTATTTCATGCTTGTTTGTGTTTTAGTGAATACATGCTCGTTTCATTGTTGATAAGTTTAGAATTGAAGTTTTGTTCCTGCCAGTTCGTCAAAATAGAAAGTGCCTTTGCTGGGTTCGTCGTTTCGGCCGCCAATGTAGATGGCCACTTCTATCACAGCTTCAGGTTTGAAAGTTGGACTGAAATCAGGTGAATAGGCAAATTTGGTATTGTGCACCAGACTGAAAAACGGGACTGAAACCCAGCGTGAGGCAGTATCGCCTTTCTCGGTTTTATATTTGTAGTCCCACAAATCGTGAATGTTTTTACCATTTTTATCGGCAATATTGAACTCTATGGTAAATTCCCGTCCGGAGCCATCAGGCTTGAACCAGAATTGAACGCCATTGCAGCCCGAAAGGTCCCATTTGTCGACACGGCAAAATGGAACGTAAAAATTGGCTTCCGATTTTCCGGTTTCATAGTCACACCGCAAACTGCATTTTCCGCCGCCTTTTACCTTTGCATCCAGGCTCCGCGTCGTCCTTCCGCCATGTCCGGGCTGGTACCAGGCTTTCGCCAGTTCTTCGCTACTGGTGTAATTATCGAAACTATCAACCACTTTCAATTCAACAGGTTTGGGCTGAATTTTTGTTTTTTTTGCACTTACTTTATTTTCATCCAGTTTTTTTAGCTTGATATTTCTGAAATCAATTGGCGTTCCTTCCGCCTGAAGGGCAATGTATCCATCTTCAAGTAGAGTTCCTTCAGAAACCGTGTAATTTTCAGGAACTAAAAAACCTCCAACGTTAGGTTCGGAATAAACCAGAACGGTATCACCGTCAATCACGTGATAGATCGATTTGCCTCCGTGAACAATGATGTCGAGCGTTACCCACTGGTTGTCGTAATAATATTTGGAGGTCGAATTGATGCAATGCTCTTCGGTTTGCGCGCCATTGTACGAAATGGTGGTGCCGGGAGTGCAAATATTGGCGGTCAGTTGCTCCTGCTTTTCGGTGCTGCCCAGCAACTGCGCTTCGAGCGAAACCGGCCAGTTTTGCAGAATATCCATGCTTTCGGGAGACTGCGAATGAACCATCACTCCTGAATTCCGGTAGCAATATCCAGGCGCATCGGGCAGCAGTTCGCCGTGAAACCGGTATTCGACACGAAGAATGTAATCCGAAAGTTTTTCCTTGTAAAACAAATGACCAAATCGGTTATTAAATGCTCCGAATTTGCTGTAATCCACTTTCAGAATGCCATCTTCAACCCTGAAATTATTCAGCGGATTTTCTCCGGATTTGTATCCGGTCACTTTGGGCGTCCATCCATCGAGGTTTTTGCCGTTAAAAATGGTGATCCATTTTCCGTCATTTCTGGCGGGTTTCGATTGGCTAACGGCCATTTGCAGAAAGATGAAAAGGAATGCAAACAATGCGGTGAAATTTTTCAGTTTCATGATTGTTATTTTTTAGGGTTTTTTTTACTGCAAAAAAGGAATCAAAATATGTTTTTTATCTTTTCAGGTATATAGTTATTTACTCCTATATCTGAAGCATCAGAAAATTGTCGATATCATTCCTCCAAGGTGCCGATGGCTGAGCTCCAATTTTAGTTACACAAAGCGCAGAGGCTGCTGAAGCAAAGATTAGTGATTCCTTCAGGGTTTTCCTTTCTACTGTGGCCACTGCAAAACTTCCGCAGAAAACATCGCCTGCCGATGTGGTATCCAAAGCTTTTACCTTGAAGGCGGGAACAAATACTTTCTCAAAAGCCGAAAGTGCAAATGCACCCCGATTCCCCAGGGTAATAATTACCAGACTGGCACCCAATTCCTGAAGTTTTAGCGCTGCAAGTTCGATTTCTTCATCAGTTACAACCTGTTGTTCGCATAAAAATGCTGCTTCCGTTTCGTTGACAACCAGAATTGCCGTTTTTGCCACATACGAAAGATCGAAAGGCCGTGCCGGGGCGAAATTCCACAAAACAGGAATGCCTTTTGCTTCAGCAATTTCAAAAGTATATTTGATGGTTTCAACCGGAATTTCGTATTGCATAATGATCATGGCAGCTTCATTGATAACTGGTATCGCCTGGTCAATCAGCGCAGGGGTAAGTTTGTAATTTGCGCCCGGAGCAACCGAAAGGTAATTGTTTCCTTCGCCACCGATCATCACCAAGGCATGACCGCTGGCAATTCCGGTTTCCTTAAAAACGAAACGAGTATCCAGACCGTCGTTCCTGAAATTTTCAAGCATTTTCGGTGTATAGGCATCGTCGCCCACACAGTTTACAAAAGCCACATTCCCGCCCGCACGAACGGCTCCAACCGCCTGATTCGCTCCTTTTCCGCCATAAACCTGCAAGAAATCGGCATCGGTAATGGTTTCGCCTTTTTCCGGAAGCCGGTCCATTTTCATGATCAGATCGACATTCGAACTGCCAATAACTACGATCTTGTTTTTCATGAGATTTAGTTTAACCGTGCAACGATAATCAGTCCCAATCCGATGATAAACAGCATAAACATGGCTGCCAGGTATTTATTCACAGATTTAGGCGCTGAAGCAAATTCTTTGAATACGAAAACGCCCCAGGCCGCGCCAATCATGGTGGCTCCCTGCCCTAAACCATACGAAATGGCTGGTCCGGCTTTTTCTGAAGCAATCAGGTTAAAAAGAAAACCAGTATTGAAGATCAATCCTCCAAGAATTCCAACCAGATGCTGACGTGTAGTTCCATTGGTAAAATACTGCCTGTAAGTAACCGGAGTTCCGGTAATTGGCTTGTACATAAAAAAGGTATTCCAGAGAAAATTGGAAAGGAACAAACCTATGGAGAAAATGATTACAGCTGAATAAGGAGTTAGTTTTCCAGCTTCAGGAGTGGTAAAATTGGTGGTCATTCCTTCGGCTACAAAGCGGTAAAAGAACGACATGATAACTCCGGAAATAATTGAGATTACAATACCTTTTGTTGAAGTTTTTCCCTGAGATGCAGAAGCTTTTCGTGAAGCAAAAGCATTGACAACTATTGCTGCAACAACCAATCCAACTCCAACAAAAAGTAACATCGGATCACCGGCAGGTGTTTTAAGGTAATTGATCAGAACACCCAGAACCAGGGCCAGACCAACCGCAATCGGGAAAGCGACTGAAAGTCCGGCAACCGCGATGGCGGCAATAATCAGTAAATTTGAGAGGTTGAAGATCGCTCCTCCTAAAATTGCATAACCGATTGAACGTCCATCAGCCTGAGCCAGATCTGCCAGCAAACCACGACCTTCGGCTCCGGAACTTCCCATGGTCAGGCCATAAAAAACAGCCATCAGGATCAATCCGATGGAATAATCCCAGTAGAAAAGCGGGAACTGCCATTTTTCGGTGGTGCACTTGGATGAGTTTGCCCATGACCCCCAACAGAACATGGTAATGATGCAGAAAAGCACCGCAGTTGAATAGGAATCAATGATATACATAATTTAAAATTAGTTAGTTTAGTAATATTCACGGGGTTAGTTCGAATTACCCCCGTGAATAAATTATTTATACGAAACGTTTCATAGCTTCTTCCAGTATTACAGTAGTTGCAGTTGCTCCACTTCTGGCACATCCTGCGGACTGAACAGCAATCAGTTGATCGAGTGTTCGAACTCCACCGGCAGCTTTTACCTTTACTTTTGGGCCAACGCTTCTTTTCATCAGTTCCAAAATAGGAATCGTTGCACCAACATAGTTGTAGTCGCCATTGGCCTGTTTTACAAACCCAAATCCCGTAGAGGTTTTTACATAGTCGGCACCCACTTCAGTGCAAATCTGGCAAAGTTTTAAAATGTCAGCCTCTTTGGTCACATAGTCGGTTTCGAAAATTACTTTAACTATTGCAGCGTATTTGTGACTTGCATTAGTAACAGCTTTAATTTCTTCAGTAATATAGGCCCAGTCGCCTTGCAAAGCCTTGCCAATATTGATCACCATATCGATTTCGACAGCACCGTCTTTACATGCGTTTTCGGCTTCAAAGACTTTTGACGGAATAGCAGAGTTTCCGGCGGGAAAACCTATGACACATCCGACAAGAACATCGCTGCCTTTCAGTAAATTAACTGCTTGTTTTACCGCATATGGTTTTACACAGACCGATGCTACATCGTATTTTCGGGCTACTTCACATTCTCTGCGCAAATCTTCATCGGTCATTGTTGGATGAAGAATGGAATGATCGATCATTTTTGCCAATTTGTAAACTACTTCGTTCATGGAATTAAAATTTTTGATTGATTATTATCGATTGATAAACCTGAGCAAAGATAGAAATTTAACTTGTACGTACAAGTTGTCTACTGAAAATGATACTGATATTTCTGTAGCGTTTGGATATGAATAAATCTAATCAATCATTTTACCGCTTTCAGAATTCGGATTGCTATATCTCCTTCAAATTCAGGACATATTAAATCTACTGCTCCTCCTGCTGAAGTTTGATTTTCTGAATGATCCACACTACCGGTCAAGGTATTTATCCAATCAACCTTATAATTTCCTTCAGGAATATGAATATGAATTTTTGAAGGACTTCCTTTTTCAAGGTAAACCGCATACTGTTTTCCGGTTTTAGCAAAAACCTGAAATGCCCCAATTTTTCCTTCGGTTACCTGTAGAATGGAATTATCGGGTTTCATCCGGATGAAGTCGAAGCTTTCGATAAAATCCTTCATTATTTTCATTTGTTCCCGGTATTCAGGATGCCCCCATCCGGGTGTTCCGGCATCGATGGGATGTGTGCCATTTTCTGTACCAACCGTAAACGAATAGTCGAGGTTATTGTAAATTGCACCTCCTGCCAGCATAAATTTCCAGGCTTGTGAGCGGTAATGAAAATCGACATGTGGCATAAATCCGGTTTCGTCCAGCCCGATAACTTTGTTTAAATGCAAGTTTTGGGAGGCTGCTTCAGGATAGGCATAATGATAATTGAAGATGGAAATAGTTGGATCAGGACTCTCAATACTATCTCTGTAATTGCTGATATTTTGTGCTATCAGGTGTTTATTGGTGAATTGGTTTTCCTCATCAGTAATAATTTGTGCAATTTTCTTTTGCCATTCAAGTGATTCGGCTTTAGCTGTTTCAACAATTTGCTGCCAATTGGCTGGATGTGTCAGTGTATCCGTATCACTAATTTTTTCAACAAAAAGCGAATTGTCCGACCAGGGCTCATTCTGAACTTCGAAAAACACATTTCCAAAGGCATTCAATTCCTGAACCACTTTGCGAACATATTTTTCCTGAATTTCCATCAATGCGCCGTTATTGATGGTATTGACCTGTTTGAAAGAAATGGAATCGAATCCCTGAATATTATTTTTCGGGTTAAACGGACTGGTTGACCATTGGTGGTTGGTATAGTAGGAAGTAAACAGGCTGATTTCAACAATAATCCCCTTTTGTTCAGCTTCATTAATATATGATTTCAGACGGTTGAAGAATGTGTCATTCCAATGGGTAAGGTTGTATTTCCCTGATTCTGTTTCCTTAATCCACGGAGTCAGCCAGCTTTCTGGTTTAGGATTCATGGTATTGTTGGTGATGCCGAACAAGTTATTGCCCAATTCGGAATAAGGGCCCAAAAAAATTCGGGTGTAGTTCAGTCCGGCTGAATGGAGGGTTGCCAGATATCTCTGAAAATTAAAATCGGCGTTCATCACAGCACCATAATGCTCACCAGAAGTGACCAAAATGGTCGGCTTTCCTTGATAAAGAAAGTAATTCGGGTTTTCAGGATGTAGGCAGATTACATCTGTTTTTTCCTGATTCTTAGGTTGGCAAGCAATCAGGAAGACTAAAATGGAAGCATTTAAAAGATTAGTCAGTAATTTCATGGTCATTGATTTATTTTCGTTTTGCAAATAGCCATTCCCACAAACGAATCGGCCATTCCGTAATACATGATCCATTTACCCTGAAAGTAGATTAAACTTTCGAGGAAATTCACATTGTTGGTCTGACCAATTTTTTCCTTGTCCGAATCGGGAATCAGGAAACTCTTTTGGCATCGGGCAATCACACAGGATGGGTCGTTGGTATCAAATAAGACCTGACCGCCGCAATAGGCTGTTTGTGGTAATGTTGGATCACCATAACTTTGATTGTTCACCCCGTTGTAAATGAACAATATTCCTTTATCGGTAAGCAATGCAGGAGGTCCGGGTTCAACCAGTTGCGCATCGAACCGACCTTGCCGGATAGTGATGGCAGTTTTAAAAGCTATTCTGGTTTCAGGCAGAATAACATCGTATTTGCTGTTGCCCAGGTATTTTAGCTTTTTAATCATTTGTTCCTCGCGTTCCATCGGAGTCCAGTCAATCAGGTTTTCCGAAGTGGCAATAAAAATATCCGATTCACCAAAATACATCCAGTATTTACCGTTAATTTTTACAGCTTGTAAACGATTGTCAATCAGTTTGGTCACAACTGATCCTGATTTTGACCAGTAATTTTTTAATGCGCCGTTGTTCACTTTTCCGAATACCATTCCATGTTTTTTCCAGTGGTACAGATCGTTTGAAGTAGCCACACAAAGCCGGGCAATTTCACCGTTAAATGCAGTATAATACATGTAATAAGCTCCGTTTTCACCCTCCACAATTCGCGGGTCTTCGCAGCCACCTTCCCACTCAATGGCTTTCATTTCATCATTGTCAGGATATAAAACCGGCTGTGGATGACGCTTGAAATGAATTCCGTCGTCACTTACAGCAATGCCGATGCGTGAAGTTCCGGCATAAGTGCCCACCTTGTCTTCGGCACGGTAAAGCACATAAACTTTCCCAGCTTTCACCACAGCAGCCGGGTTAAACACATCTTTAGCTTCCCACTTGACTTTTTCGCCTGTAACAGGGCAAAGGAATTCAGTGGTTGAATCGGGTTCCATAATCGGGTTAAGGTCGTGCTGTTTTTCGAATGGAGCCAGCATCCAATTTTCACTTAACTGGCTTAATTGTGAATTATACTGATTTGCCTGGATTTTTGACTTTTCGTTGGAATGACACGAAACCAGGAAAATGGAAAGAAGGAAAAAGGCATTCAGTTTATTAAGTTTCATTTAGTTGTATTTTTAGTTCTGTTTAATGGTTAATTCCAGGTTTGTTGAAGCTTCAGTTCTGATAAAAAGAACGGTTTTATTTTCATCCAGGCCGGAAATCCTACCAATGGAATAACTTTCAGAAATTATAGTTTATCAGTTGAATTTTTCTCTTTCCCGCAATATAAAATCAATTAACCTGGTAGGTTTTTTACCTGTCAGTTTCTCATAAAAATCCGAAATCTTTGGCACTTTCTGAAATCTGGGTAAAAAGTGCAACATGATCATCACCAAAATCAGTCCTTTAGCCATTCCATCCTTTTTTTTAATCTGGTAAAATCTCAAAGGACTTACATTCTCAAAACGAATTGGTCTGGAAATTGACGCATTAATCAAACCGACCACTGTTGAAAAGTTCTCATTCTCGTACCCGGTTATTTCAATGGCTTGATTCTTAAACTCATAAAATCTATTCAGTAAGATAGAACAGGTTTCTCCAATGTTTTCAATGTCTATCCAGTTAAATTTCGCCTGACCTGATGGAAGAATAATCTGTCTCTTGCGTTGTATATCTTCCAGTAAAGTGGTGGTAAGGTTTTGCATAAAATAACTTGGCCTCAGGAATATATAATCTAATTTGAACTCTTTTATTAAGCGTTCTATTTTGTTGTGAGGGATCACTTTGCTTTTTTCAGCTCCCTGCACTGAAAGAAAAACGATCTCTTTTATATGCTGTTCCTTGAGAATTTCTATCAAAGGTCTAAAATACTTCCCAACATCAGCAAGTTGCGGAGGTCTCAAAAGAAAAACCCTGTCAATATGGTGAGTCGCATCCTTGAAAGTATTGGGGTTCTCAAAATCAAAATGCACATATTCAAGCTTTTCATAGTCCTTAAATAATCTTTTTGCCTTTTCAATGTCACGGACAGCGGCAATAATCTTATTCGAAGTATTTCTCTCCATAAGAAATCGGATGACCTCAAACCCAATATTTCCGGTAGCTCCTGTTATTAATATTCTACTCATTTGTTGAATTTGATTTGTTGAAACTAACGAATACCTGAAGCATCCTCCAAGACCAGCACCCAGTCACAACCTCGACCGGATCTCAACCAAGCCAGCTCTTTCGACATTCCCGGAACTTCAAAACTTTTTTCACCTGAGTTTTCAATTTCTCCAATTGCTATTGTTTCACCGGTTCGCGGATTAAACCATGATGCTTTCACTTTTTTGCCGGAAATGGAGCCCATTTTAACAGTTGTTTTATTTCCGGTAGGAATGTAAATATATGCAAAAGATTTTCCCCGAATGGCACACGAATAGCTGCCACATTCGCCTTGTCCTGCCACTATAAGCGACTGATCGGGAATTAGTTCGGTTATCGGATGCGATTCCATAAGCTTTTTCAGTATCCCAACCTGAAATGCGCCAGGTAATTCCATTCCTTCCTGCCAGTTTTGGAAAGTTTTGGAAGATAATTTTTTGCGGGTATCGTCGGTAAATTGCCAGATGGGCTGCGCACCGTAAGTGAATCCGGCAGCGCCCGAAAATACGCTCCAGTAAGCTGCCATTCGAACATCGGTTGAGGTAAAAACACCATTATCGTCAATGGCATAATTGATTCCGTGACCTTCGTAACATGGTTCAGAATTGAGAGTGGGTTTCGGGTTGGGCAAATTCCGATCGGCAATTGTAGCCAAAAATGATCTGGTATTATTCACTTCAGCATGATAAGAGCCCCAGCTATGAAAGTCGATCCAATCGTCGTTATGAAACCATTTTGAAGAAGATTCAAAACAGTGATAGGTCATCAAAGTTGTGGAGTAATCTGCCTTACCATCCAATTTTTTAACGTCATTGGTTCCGTCGGCAATTCCTTCGGCCATGGCGCGCCAAAGTTCAAGCCCGTTTGGTCGTTCGTCGGGATGGCGGTCACCACCCAAAATCCAGATGATATTCGGACTGTTTCGGTAACGATTGCCCAAAAACCAGCCGTAATTGTAAGCTTGTTCGCGGGTATTGAAAAACGCTTTGTCGGTTCGCGGAGTTACCCATTCGCCCCAGCTTGGAAGGAAAGCCAGGTATAGTCCTTTGCTCTCGGCCGTTTTGACTGCAAAATCGACATGATCCCAATAGTCGTATTCTTTGGCATTCTCTGGATTATTACCTGAAGTAACAGCGGGTCTTTCAGGATTTTCGTTGACAAAAATGCTGTCGTTGTAAAAATTGGTAAGTTTATCCGAATGAATGAATTCGCTGATCAGCACCGTTTGAATAACGTTAAATCCTTTTGCTTTGCGGTTTTCGAGGTATGTCTCCATTTCGGTCCTGTTCAGTCGATGAATCATTTCCCAGCCTGTATCAGCCAGCCAGAAAAAAGGTTTGCTGTCCGAAAAACTGAGGTAATGAGGATTTTCCTTCGCGACTTGAAGCCTTCCATGTTCTTTCCAGGGCTGTGCTTTTACCGATAAACATAAAACAGAAAGAAAAGTTAAGAATACAATTTCTCTAAAATTCATTGATTCAATTTTAATATCCAACAACCAATATTCAATATCGAATTTCCAAGTTTACTCTAAAATTTCGAGATTCAAATAATTAAGACTTTTTACAGTCGCATTAATCCTGTCAGCCAGGCAGCACTATGAGGAATCCAGTCTTCATCGGTCAGCGAAAATGGTCCGTCGTTGGCTTTTTTAGGTTCGGTATCATAAACGAATTGTTTTCCGGTCGAGAACCCGTTGCAAATCACGCCTCGTGTCTGAAACCAGGTTCCGGCCCAGCGGTTTCCAACGCCACACATCATGCTTGCCGGTAATGCTGCTCCCTCCGGAACATCGGTACTGAAAACGACACAGCCTTGTTTCAGGTTTTCTTTGGTAATTCCTCCATTCAATCCGGCCAACCATTGCAGATTTCCATAGGCAATTTCTTTCAGTTTTGGCTCATCGAATAGTTTGCCAAGTTCCAGCGCCAGCGCGGCGGTAAAGCCGTAAATGGCGTTTGTTCCATGGAAAGTTCCACAGAACCAGACTGCTCCTTCATTCCCAAAAATTCCCTGTGGTACAAGGTGAAACGGATTTTTCTCACAGGCTGGTATCAGGTAATTGAAAGTGAATTGCTCCAAACATTCTTCCCATTTCATTGCATCTGCATGATCAGGCCAAAGTTTGAGCATGTCGATCAGCGGCATCAGGTAATTGGGATATATGCCGCCCATATCTGCCCCGAATTCTACCTCATTTTTGCCGGGCACAATTCCGTGGCACCACGATGGTTCCGAATGTTTCATGGTGTCGAATTCCTTAAAATGACCGAATATTCCGCTTTCAGCATTTTCTTTGCCGATCTGGCGGACCATTACTTTATGCCCAAAACCAATGGCCAGGTCTTTGGCTTCCGAATTCCCCAATTTCAACATTTCGAGTGATGCCCGGCACATCATCAGCAAATCGCGGGTCAGCCATTCATCTTTAGGGATAACAGCATCAGCCGGTAGTCCGCGCTGCATTTTCACATAACCATATTCTCCCATAGGTTTGGCTAAAGTGATCAGCCATTGGAAAGCTTTTTTCGCGGTTTCAGCAAACTTTTGTTTTTTATCAGCATATTTCGCAGGAAGAAGTTGTACCGCCTTTGCCAGTGCTACAACCGCCTTCATCGCATCATGTGGAAGTATATCTTTTTCATGGCCTTTGATGTCATGAGACATTGAACCTTTGGGAAAGTCAAGTTCTTCGGCTTTATGCTGAGTCATTACCAAATAGTCGCAACCAACTATAATTTGGGTATAAATCCGTTCCTTAAACTGATTATCAAATTTATCCTTCTTCAATTCCAACATTTCTGCCAGGGCAATAACCATCGCACTTTGAGCCGGACTTTCAACCCACAACGATCCGGCATCCTGCCAACCTGCACCAACTCCCGTAAAATGAACCCGCCGTTCGAGCATGTCTACCGACGCGTATTCGACGGTTTCATTCCAGAGAATATTTTTCCCGACTTTCAGTCCGCGATCAGCAAAAACACAGGCATTTTCGTTCCAAACTTCAACATCCCATTCACCTTCTTCATCAATCGTTCTAAAATCGGCCACCCACCAATGACTTCCCCATATTTGACTATGAAAATTGAATTCTGTTTCGTAGGTTTTCACGCCTGAAACCGGTATTAGTTTGCAGGTAGATTTGCCCTGAAACAATTCTTTTTTCGGAAGCCTGACAACCATACGAACTGGCAAACCCAACTCGTAGCCGATTTGCGAAAACAGCAAACCTGCAACGCCATCTGAAGGTTGATAATTTTTCAACGAATTGAGTGGAAATTTGTCAGAATTTCTTTTGTTTCCGACTTCTTCAGTGCAAGCCGAAAATGCCGCAACGCCAAGAAATGCTGAAGAAGCAATTGCTGATGACTTCATGAAGTGCCGGCGCGAAAGGATTGGTTTGTTGGACATGGTAAGACGTGTTATTGGTTGCAATTTGGTATTTAAATGCCAGATAGCTTGCCCCGGTTTCTTGGGGAAACTTGCTTTAGAGATTCATGCTCCTGTGTGAGATTGTCTCTCATGGCTCGCTTCATTCATGACTAATTTTAATTTTTCAAAGATAACAATTCGTCTTGTACGTACAAGTTCAAATGACTATTTTAGTCTGAAACTTTAAAAATTACATTTTATTATCATAAACGCTTCTCATAAAGGTTGCGCTTTTTAATGTCACTTTGAACGGCATTAATGATATCTTTGCAAAGTGTTTTCAAAAAGGAATGAACATAAATGAAATTTCATGAATTAACGTAACAATTTCAATTTCTGTTTGATAAACTAAGATGAATAAATATCCGGTTGAAAAAAATGTAGTGCAGTACTTTGAAGTACAGTATTAAATGGGAAAAGAATACCAGATCAATTCTGACACATTGCTGTGGAACGATTTTATTAAAGGTAACGAAGATGCATTTCGACTTATCTACAATAGTCATGTCCAGGCGCTTTTTAAATATGGATGCAATTTCACACATGATGAAGCGCTCGTAAAAGATTGTATTCATGATGTTTTTATCGATCTCTCGAAATACCGTCCAGGTCTGAGCATGACTAACAATATCAGACTTTACCTTTACAAATCGTTAAAACGGAAGATAATCCGATCGTTAACCAATGGAGCAATCTTCGGAACATTAGACACGGAAAAACTACCTTTTCATTATTCAATTTCCGTTGAAGACGAATTGATTGACAATGAATTTGAGCAACAACGATACCAGCAGTTGGACAAGGCAATGCTGACTTTAAGCCCAAGACAGAAGGAGGCCATTTATTTAAAGTTTGTTTCGGACCTCAGTTACGAAGAAATAAGCAAAGTGATGAAATTAAATTATCAGTCAGCGCGAAATCTTGTTTTCAGGGGCCTCGAAAAACTTCGGGAAAGTTATCCGAAAAGTTTATTTTTATTCTTTCTACCGTTAAGATTCTTAATATCAGAATCTAAACCTGAGTGCCAAAAGAATATTCAGAAATTGTAATATATTTTCAAAAATCCATGAGTACAAAATCGGTTTTCATTCCTTTTGAAAGAAAATGATTTTGAATGAGGCAAACTAACGAACCCAATAAGATTGAATTCATACATAATCCCGATTTTGTAGAATGGGTATTAAAACCTTCCATAGAATCGGATATCTACTGGGAAACCTATGTAAAAGATAATCCGTCAAGGGAAAAGGATATTGATCACGCCCGGTTTTTAATCAACGGACTTGTTCGTCAACCAAAATCACTTACCGAAGCAGAAGTTTCGGCACTATGGGATAAAATCGAACGAACAGAAAATTTCAGAAAAAGGAGGTTGATCAATCTTAAAAAATGGTCAGTTGCTGCAAGCATACTTATTATAGTCGGTATCTCCGGCTGGCTGACTGTTAAAAACAATCCATCTAAAATTAAAGAAATTGATTATCATTCTATTGCAGTTGCCCCGACTTCTGGTAACGATATAAAACTGATTTTATCCGATCAAAGTGAAAAAACCTTTACTTCGAAGGAAGTTGATCTAAAATACAACCAGGATGGACAACTGGAAACCAAAGCCGGAAAACAGGTTCAAACGGAAGATCTAAGCAAAAACCCTGAAACGGAGCAAATGAACCAGTTAGTTGTACCGCGGGGCAAGCGGTCGAGTGTTGAGCTTGCAGATGGATCAAAACTATGGCTCAATTCCGGAAGCAGAGCCATTTATCCGGTTACATTCAATAAAAAGAACAGGGAAATCTTTATCGAAGGAGAAGGTTATCTCGAAGTTGCACATGATGCCTCACGACCTTTTTACGTTGTTACCGATCAGGTAAAAGTGAAAGTACTGGGTACAAAATTTGATATCTCGGCTTATAAAGATGATGATTATGTTTCAGTTGTCTTGGTTGAAGGAAGTGTTCAGGCATCAACCGGAACAGAAAGCCTGGTGATGGTGCCTAATCAAAAACTGAATTTCTCAATTGAAACGCAAAAATCAACACTTGAAAAGACAAATGCACTTGAATACACGTCATGGAAAGATGGTTGGATGTTGTGCAATAAAGAACAGATTCAATCTATAACAACTAAACTGTCAAGATATTACGATATAAAAATAAGTTATACCGACTTAAGAATAAACAGCTTGACATTGACTGGGAAACTTGATCTTAAAAGCAATTGCGAAGATGTTTTAAAGGTTATTTGTACCACTGCACCCTTAAATTATGAAATTATAGATAATACAATATACCTGACAATCAAAGAATAGTACAAACCATTTAAACTAATGTGCCCATGAATTGACGAACCAAACAAAAAAATGACAGGCTATATTGCAGTATAACCTGTCGGAAGTTTTAACGCAAAATCGAAATTTATTAACGCAAATTAAAACCACACAAATTTATGCAAAAATTCGGGTTATTGGTTCCGTATATCCGGAACTTTAAAAAATTCATGCTGATTATGAAATTATGTACGCTGATATTATTTGTTTCATTAGCAACAGC
>Ga0209511_1002464_pt1 | contig 15136 bp, 13 predicted proteins | sample SSSSmetaG_FD_184141 | JGI IMG/M metagenome (GOLD analysis project Ga0209511, IMG submission 184141) | Glacier valley bacterial and archeal communities from Borup Fiord, Nunavut, Canada, to study Microbial Dark Matter (Phase II) - ​SSSS... | ecosystem: Environmental > Aquatic > Freshwater > Ice >...
CGAAACCGGAATCCTTGAATGTTATTACAACCGTCCGGGTAAGCAATCCTGGGTGGGCGAATACCCCGGAAAATATCTCCATGCTGCAAGCCGGGTATGGCGTTCAACCAAAAATCCGCAGTTAAAAAAACAAATGGATCGGATTGTTGATATCCTGATCTCCTGCCAAAATGACGACGGTTACCTGGGAACTTATTTGCCTGCAAATTATTGGTCCGATTGGGATGCCTGGGCACATAAATATAATACCCTCGGCTTGCTCAGTTATTACTCGGTAACCGGTTACAAACCGGCATTGGATGCCTGCGTAAAAATGGGCGATCTGCTGTGCCGCACTTTCGGCGAAAATCCGGGTCAGCGACGGATCATTGACAACTCGCCCCACGTGGGAATGGCTTCAACAAGCGTTCTTGAGCCAATGACCTATCTGTATCGTTTTACAGGTGATAAAAAGTACCTCGATTTCTGCAACTACATCATAAAATCATACGACCTGGAAAATGGTCCTAAAATCATCTCCACCCTTACAACCATAGGAAAGGTCGATAAAACAGGCAATGCTAAGGCGTATGAAATGATGTCGAACCTCACCGGAATTGTAAAATTGTACCAGTTGACCGGGAATGAAAAACTGCTTCAGGCCGTGGAAACTGCATGGAATGACATTTCAGCCCATAAGCTTTATATCACCGGAACCACCAGTGAAGCCGAGTTTTTCAGAGCCGATTTCGTTTTACCTGCCGGCAACGACGTTCATATGGGCGAAGGCTGTGTAACCACCACCTGGTTGCAATTCAGCCAGGCGCTCTATTACTTGACCGGCGAACCAAAATATATCAGTGAAATCGAAAAATCCATTTACAACCATTTATTCGCTGCCGAAAATCCTGAAACCGGATGCGTGAGCTATTACACCGCCTTGCAAGGTAAAAAACCGTATCGTTGCAATATTGATGCACATTGCTGCCTGGCAAGTGTGCCGAGAGGCATTGCAGCCATTCCGGAGCTGGCTTATTCCAAAAATGCAGGCAACGGGCTTTGCATCAACCTTTATTCAACGGGGAAACTTGATTGTAAGATTCTCACCAAAGAAGGAAAAGAGGTAGCCGTTCAATGTAACATTCAATCAACCTTTCCTGAAGGAGGAAAATCAAAAATAACCATCAATCCTGAAAAATCATGCGAATTCAAACTTTCAATCCATGTTCCCGATTGGTGCAAAAATTTCAAGGCTGTTGTGAATGGCAAATCTCTAACCGGAATTCCCGGACAGTACCTCAACATTGAACAAACCTGGGAAAAGAATTCGGTAATTAGCGTTTCGTTCGACATGACTATTCAGAAATTAGACGGTGGCTTAAGTTATCCGGGTTACATGGCCTTCAAATTTGGAACACAGGTTCTGGCGGTCGATCAGGCGTTAAACCCTGAGATCAAAGATTTGGATCAACTGTCAATTGGTTCAACTGAGCTAAAAACCTTGTCGAAAAGCCAATTACCCAAAGGGTGGATTGGAGATCAGATTTTTCAGGCCGATGCCAATTATGAAGGAAAACCAGTTGTTATCCTTTTGGTACCGTATGCCGATGCCAGTCAAACCGGTGGCGACATCAGGGTGTGGATTAAAAAGAAATAAGCGTTTTTTAATGAAGAAAAATCTGAAAATGAAATGGTTAAAATAAATAAATCATTAAGAAATGAGACCAATCATAGGCAAGTCAACGAAAACATTTCAATTTTTTTTTCAAAAAATGATCGTTAGGGGATAATATAAATGATACAAATGTTTTATGTTTAGGTTGCTGCATTTAAAAAAATCGAATGAAAAGAGAATTATTATTCATTATTGCACTTTTGGGTTTAATTTCCAGCAATTCAACTGCAAAAAAAGAGAGCAAGCAAAACCCGGTTGTAACTTTCGATTCATTGGCAGTTACTCCGCCAATGGGTTGGAATAGCTACAATTGCTTTGGTGCGACGGTGCGTGAAAGTGAGGTTAAGGCCAATGCCGATTTTTTGGCAAATAACCTCAAACAATATGGTTGGCAATATATTGTAGTTGATTATTGTTGGTTTTATCCTCATCATCCTAAAAGTATACAGGATAATCCGCCACAATTTCGGTTGCCAAAAGATGGCAGTTACGTTCCATGGCTGGCAATGGATAATTTCGGAAGGCTGTTACCCGATGTTGGTAAGTTTCCTTCTTGTAGCAACGATCAAGGATTTAAACCATTGGCCGATTATATCCATAAAAAGGGTTTAAAGTTTGGTATTCATGTAATGCGTGGTATTCCAAGACAAGCTGTTTGGGATAAAACACTGGTAAAAGGCACAAACGGAATAAATGCTTCGATGATTGCTGACACGATTTCAACTTGCGGGTGGTTAAATAGTATGTATGGCCTTGATATGTCAAAGTCAGGAAGTCAGGAGTATTTGAATTCATTGCTTGAATTGTATGCACAGTGGGGCGTCGATTTTATAAAAGTTGATGATTTAAGTTCTCCCTATTACAATTTGGAAGTCGAGGGTTACCAGAAAGCCATTGCTCAGTGCGGCAGGCCAATTGTTTTTAGTACTTCGCCCGGCGCAACCCCAATCACTGCAGGTTCTCATGTGATGAATCATGCCAACATGTGGCGTGTTTCCGGCGATTTTTGGGATAACTGGGAGCAATTAAATAAAATGTTTGAACTCGCAAATCAATGGTTGCCTTATCGGGGACATGGCCATTGGCCCGATTTGGATATGCTTCAACTTGGTCGTTTATCGCGCAGAGGTCCTGTTGGAAACGAACGCGAAACCAGGTTTACCCAAAATGAACAATATACCCACTTTACTTTGTGGTGTATTGCCAAATCACCTTTAATGATGGGTGGAGATTTGACTGTGGTTGATCCATTTACGTTAAGTCTGCTCAGCAACGACGAGGTGATTGCCGTTGATCAGCAAAGCGAAAACAATCATGAAGTAAGAAACCAGAATGGCATGGTGATCTGGACTGCCGATCTGCCTGGAAGTAAATCAAAGTACGTGGCTTTATTTAATACCAATGATGGAAAAGCTAAACCCATTTCTGTAGAATGGTCCGAAATTGGAGTATCAGGCGAACTTAAGGTGCGCGATTTATGGGCAAAAAAGGATTTGGGTAATTTCAGTGAAAAAATATCGCTCAGTGTTGAGCCACATGGATGCCGGTTGGTAAAAATCGGTCAGTAGTTTGGCAGAACACCGAATCATAAAAAACACTGAATAAACAGGAAAAAATTGTAAATATTGGTCAGATTTAAATGGATATCTGTAGTTAAACAGAAGTTGCAGAAGCATTGTCTCGCTTTATCGGAGGTCTGAGTTTAATAATAATTTCTAAACTATAATAAAATGAATAAAATTTCTGTAATAGGAAGTTCGAATGTGGACATGATCATCAAATCGTCACGGCTACCCAGGCCTGGAGAAACGGTAGGAGACGGTTCGTTTGTAAAAGTAAACGGAGGCAAAGGAGCTAACCAAGCAATTGCTGCTTCCCGTGCCGGGGGTAATGTTTCTTTTATCAGTTGTTTGGGTAACGATGATTTTGCACCGGTTATGCTGAATGACTTTAAGATTGACCAATTAGATACTCAATTTGTTTTTATTGAGGAGAATGCCGCTACAGGAATCGCTTTGATTCTGGTTGATAAAAAAGGGGAAAACTGCATATCAGTTGCGCCTGGCGCCAACTATTTAATGAGCCCCGATCACATCAAAAAGGCCGAATCCAATATAAAAGAAACTGAGATTGTTCTTTTGCAACTTGAAATACCAATCGAAACTGTGCTTTTTGCTATTGAACTTGCTCACGGGTTTAACAAGAAAATTCTGATGAACCCCGCTCCGGCCGGCTTAATTGATGATTTGCACATGGCCATGATAAATTCGTTGGTTTTGAATGAAACTGAAGCTGAATTACTAACAGGCTTTCCTGTGGAAACTGATGATCAAATCAGAGTGGCTGCTAAAGCATTACTGGAGAAAGGTCCCCAAAATATCATTATAACGTTGGGAGCAAAAGGTGCATTTGTAAAAACCTCAGACAGAGAAGAATTTATACCTGCGTTTAAGGTTGTTGCGCTCGATACCACAGCTGCCGGAGATGTTTATTGTGGCAATCTTGCAGTAGCGATGGTTGAGGGTAAATCTATTTTTGAAGCCGCAAAATTTGCAGCGGCGGCTTCTGCTATTGCTGTAACAAGACTGGGTGCGCAACCATCTGCGCCAACGCGTAAAGAAATTGATGAATTCATTTACACAAACAGAAACACCATGAACTAATAAAACTGCTCAACAAGTATGCGTATTTCACTTCCTGTATCAATTTGGCGAAAGTTACAAAACAGGTTCCGCGCCATCGTTATAAAATCAAGAGAATATCAATGAATATTTTTCAATACACAATAATTAAATGAAACATGAAAAAGAATCTTTTCAAAACGTTTTTTTTGTCGCTTCTGATAACTTCAGCATTTAGTGCTGTTGCAACAGATCAAATTAAAACAAAAATCTCAACCAGCGAATTAAAGAATAAAATCAAGGGTGGTTGGGCCGGACAGGTAATTGGATGCACTTTTGGTGGACCAACTGAGTTCAAGTTCAACGGGACAATGATTCAGGATTATCAGCCGATACCTTGGGATAACACGCGGTGCAAATGGTATTATGATAATTTTCCAGGACTATACGACGATGTATATATGGATTTGACATTTGTGGATGTTTTTGAGAAAGAAGGCCTTGATGCTCCGGCATCCGCTCATGCCAAAGCATTTGCTAATGCAGAATATGCATTGTGGCATGCTAATCAGGCGGCGCGTTATAATATACTTAACGGGATTTCGGCTCCTGAGTCGGGCAATTGGCTCAATAATCCGCATTCCGAGGATATCGATTTCCAGATTGAAGCTGACTTCGCTGGTCTAATGTCTCCGGGAATGGTAAATACTTCTTCAGCAATTTGTGACAAAATCGGTCATATTATGAATTATGGTGATGGATGGTACGGCGGTGTTTATGTTGCTGCTATGTACTCTGTGGCATTTGTTTCAAATGATATAAATTTTGTTGTAAAAGAAGCTTTGAAATCGATCCCACAACAATCGGATTTTTACAAGTGCATTAGTGATGTGATAAAATGGAAAAATGAGTATCCTGACGATTGGAAAAGAACCTGGTTTGAATGCGAAAAGAAATGGTCCTCAGATATTGGTTGTCCGGATGGCGTTTTTAGACCCTTTAATATTGATGCTAAAATAAACGCCGCTTATGTCGTAATAGGGTTACTATACGGTGGCGGAGATTTTGCCAAAACAATGGAAATCAGCACCAGAAGTGGTCAGGATTCTGACTGCAATCCTGCAACAGCCGGTGGAATTCTTGGAACATTGTTAGGCTATGATGGTATCCCCGAATATTGGAAAGCTCCGGTTTACCCGGTCGAAAACATGGATTTTAAATATACGACCATGTCATTGAACGATGTTTACGTTATTGGAAATAAACATGCTATTGAGATATTGAAAAAGAATGGTGCGGTGATCAAAGGAGATGAAATTGAGATACCCTATGAGAAAATAGTGCCTGTAAATTTGGAAGTTGGGTTTAAAGATCAGTATCCTGTGGAAAGCAGAAGCATTGGTCATAATTTCAATAAAGAGTCACCAGAACAGGAGTTTGAATTTACCGGAAATGGATTTGCGTTAGGAGGACAGGCAGTGAAGCTTAATGATCAAGCCACTACAGAATACATCTTTGAACTTGAATTATATATTGATGGACAACGGATTGAGAAGTTTAAAATGCCAACAGCCTTCGCAACCCGCCGCCATGAGATAGCCTGGAAGTATCAGTTACCGGAAGGAAAGCACAAAGTGAAAGTGAAGATACTGAACCCCAAAGATGGTTATCAGGTAAATACGGGTAATCTGATTATCTACAGTTCTGTTAAGAATGAAAAAACCTGGAAAACAAATTAACTTTTATTACAAAATCATTTACTAAAACTGATACAAAATGTATATTGTTGAATCATATTCTATCGCAGTGATTCTAACTGTGATTACAATGCTCTGCTGGGGATCGTGGGCCAATACCCAAAAACTTGCTGCAAAAACCTGGCGTTTTGAGTTGTTTTATTGGGATTATGTCCTTGGAATTCTGCTCTTTTCACTAATCCTGGGTTTTTCAATCGGAAGTACAGGAAGTGTTGGGGTTGGTTTTGTTGAAAACCTAAAACAGGCCGATTGGTCAAGTATCTCGGGTGCGTTAGCTGGAGGTATCATTTTTAATCTGGCCAATATTCTAATTGTTGCGGCTATTGCAATTGCGGGAATGTCAGTTGCTTTCCCGGTTGGCATCGGCATTGCGCTGGTACTGGGCGTTATCATCAACTATTTTGCAGCGCCACAGGGAAATGCACTTCAGCTATTCGGCGGGGTGTCGTTGGTTACCATCGCTATCATACTTGATGCGCTGGCTTATCGCAAAAAAGCAGCACAAAGCAAAAAGGTTCCGACAAAAGGAATTGTACTCTCTGTCGTTGGAGGTGTTTTAATGGCACTCTTCTATCGTTTTGTAGCCAGTTCGATGGCAACCAATCAACAAAATCCCGAGGCGGGCATGTTGACACCTTATACGGCTGTTTTTATCTTTGCAATTGGAATTTTAATCAGCAATTTCCTGTTTAATACCATCCTGATGAAGAAACCATTCGAAGGTGTACCAGTCACTTATTCTCAATATTTTAAAGGAAGTTTTAAAGAACATCTCACTGGAATATTTGGTGGAATGATTTGGTGTTTAGGCATGTCGTTGAGCATTATTGCGGCGGGTAAAGCAGGGTTTGCGATTTCGTATGGCCTTGGTCAAGGCGCCACACTAATTGCTGCACTCTGGGGTGTATTCATCTGGAAAGAATTTAAGAATTCGCCGAAAGGGGTGAACACCTTATTGACATTGATGTTCTTGCTCTTTGTTGGTGGACTTGGATTGATTATTCTGGCTGGAATCTAAGCCGGATTTGATTTCCCGAATAAGTAATTCATCTTTAAGGTCAAAAGGAGAAAATGGTAAGTTCCTATTTTCTCCTTTTTAATTTTTATGCTATGTAAGCTACTCCGCAGAATCAAACACTTACGGAGATAATCTGTAAGTGTTTTTTGTTTTACGCAAGATTTACGCATATTTTACGGATTCCTGGGAATCTCTAAAATTAAACCTCCCTTAACATTAAACGATCAGTCCAAATATTAGTCCAACAAGAGATTTAATTTTTTTGATCGTTAAAACATTTGCTAATAACCAAATTATGAAGATTTCACTTGCCCGATTTGTTATCCCTTCTTTTTGCTCTTTATTTTTCTCTCTAATTCAATTAGCTGAGATAAAGGCTCAAAATAATGCGACAGAAACCAATAACTGGCCTGAATGGCGTGGAAAATATAATTCCGGGGCAGTGGCCGGAGGTAACACTCCCCTTGAATTCAGCGAAACAAAAAATTTGAATTGGAAAATTGAAATTCCAGGGAAAGGTCATGCCACCCCGGTTGTCTGGGGAAACCAGGTAATTATCCAGACTGCGGTTGCAACTGACAAAAAACCAGAAAAAACCGTTGAATCTGCAGCAAGTCCGATGGCAGCCAGTTCAACCGAATTTATTCATCAGTTTATCGTGATTTCAGTTGATAAAAACACAGGGAAAATTATCTGGAAAACTATTGTAAAAGAAGAGCTTCCAGCTGAAAGAACACATGATCTCGGTAGTTGGGCTTCTAATTCACCGGTAACCGACGGAGAATATATCTATGCCTGCTTTGGTTCGCGTGGTTTGTTCTGTCTCGATATGAAAGGAAATATTAAATGGCAACGAAATTTCGGTCAAATGGAAATTGTTGCCAGTTTTGGCGAAGGAAGCTCACCTGCAATTTCCAAAGACAAAGTTTTTATTCAATGGGACCACCAGGGAAAATCTTTTATTTATGCGCTGAACAAAAAGACCGGAGAAGATGTCTGGATAAAAGAGAGGGATGAAATCACTTCGTGGGCCACACCATTGGTTGTTGAGATTAACGGAAAAACGCAGGTAATCACTGGTGCTACTAACAAGGTTAGAAGTTACGATTCCGAGTCGGGAGAAATTATCTGGGAATGTACCGGAATGACACGCAACGTTATTCCATGTCCGGTCTACGCTGACGGGATCGTTTATGTGATGAGCGGATTCAGAGGCAACGCCCTCAAAGCGATCGATTTGACTCAGGCGAAAGGTGATCTGACCGGAAGTAAAGCCATCCTTTGGGAATACAATCAGGATACACCTTACACGCCAAGTCCCGTGCTGATGGATGGGAAATTATATTTTCTGAAAGCCAACAACGGCAGTTTAACATGCCTCGATGCCAAAGACGGGAAAGTCATCTACAGTAATCAGAAGTTGAATGGAATAACCAATATCTTTTCATCACCGACAGGGAATAATGACAAAATTTATATTGCGGCCACAGGTGTTGTAGATGTTGTAAAAGCCGGTAATAATTTTGAATTGCTTTCCCAAAATACGCTGGATGATACTTTTGAAGCTTCACCTATAATCACAGGCAATGACCTGATATTAAGAGGATATAAATACCTATACTCTTTTTCAGCTAATTAAACAGCGTCCTTGTTAAAAGCTTTTCTGAAATCACAAAAAACACTTACACGGTAAAAACGGGTAGGTGTTTTTGTTTTAACCACCTTTTGGCGGATTTTAGATGTTTGGTGAGATTGAATCATAAAAATTAAATATCATTAGTTCTTTATCTTTGCAGATATCTTTTAACAAAAGAAGTTGATATGAAGAATTCTTGTATTGTACTCGAAGGTGGTGGTCTTCGCGGAGCGTTCACCAGCGGAGTACTGGAATACTTTCTGGATAAGGAATTAAATTTTGACAGGGTGATCGGTGTTTCGGCAGGAGCTTGCACAGGAGCCTCTTATCTGTCGAAACAGAAAGAAAGAAACAGAAAAGTGAATGTAGAATATCCTTCCGATAAACGATATATGGGACTTCGCCACCTCATTGTAACCGGATCGTATTTCAACATGAAGTTTGTTTTTGAAGAATTACCGGATAAGCTTGCGCCCTTTGATGAGCAAGCTTTTTTTAAAAATCCGGCAGAATTCGACATTATTATCACATCATTGCTTACAGGGAAACCTATTGTCCTTTCAAAAATCGATCTGGCGAATGTGAGCCTAAGCAAAGCACTTGTGGCAACTTCAAGTATCCCGCTTCTTTCACAACCGGTTGATATTGGGGGGAAATTATTTTTTGACGGCGGAGTATCCGATTCTATTCCAGTTAAATATGCTTTGAGTAAACATGAGAAAGCAGTGGTCGTACTAACACGTCCGAGAGGTTACCGAAAAGAAGAGACAAGAGGCATCCTCCTTTTTAAATTTGTTTTCAGAAAACATCCTGAATTTCTGGAGACTTTGCTTAAAAGAAATGAAGAATACAATAAAACGCTTGATTTCTGCGAACAGATGGAGCAGGAAGGAAAATTATTTATTATCGCTCCCGCTCCTGAATTCTCTGTCGGACGCACCGAAAAGAACTATGAAAAACGACTGGCCTTGTACAATCACGGCTATCGACTGACCAGTACCGAGTTCGAAAATCTTCAGCTGTTTTTAAACTAAGGATACCACACCCTGATGACTCCGTAAGATAATTGGATTGAGAAGATTGATGATCAGAATTCCGAATTATGCGAATTGTTAACGATGTTTACGTATTTTTGAAGGTTTTCAGTTACAACTGCAAAACTCAAAATATTCAGAACTATGAAGCACAATAATCTAATTGGAATATATAAACAATGCTTCCGTGATAATTGGTCTAAACCAGCGTTTACCGATTACGAGGGATTAACGACCACTTATGGTGAAGCAGCACAAAAGATTCGTCAGATTCATCGTTATTTTCAGGAAGCTGGCATCCAAAAAGGGGATAAGATTGCGGTTCTTGGACGTAACTCAACAAACTGGGCAATCTCGTTCCTGGCCATTTCTGGTTATGGGTGCGTAACTGTACCGATTTTACCCGATTTTAATCCCGAAAACGTTCTGCATATCCTCAACCATTCGGAATCAGTATTCCTGTTTGCTGCCGATACCCTTTTTGACAAACTCGACCACGAAAAAATACCGGTAGTCAAAGGAGTGGTCAGTCTTACCAATTTTTCAGCGCTTTCGTTTAAATCGCCGGAAGAAAAAGAACTTTGGGGAAAATGCTTTACGGTTGAATATGCCGGAATAGCCGAACCCGGCAACTATGAATTGGCTGAATTTGATGGCGAAGATCTGAGCATTATTTCATACACGAGCGGCACATCGGGATTTACCAAAGGAGTCATGATTCCAGCCCGCAGTTTGCTCTCGAACATTATCTATGCGCAGGAGCACATGCCTTTAAAAGCCGGTGACCGGATCGTTTCCTTCCTGCCAATGGCACATGTATTCGGATTGTTGTTCGAATTTTTGTTCCCTGTTTCAGTGGGTTGCCACATTACTTTCCTCGCGAAGGCCCCTACTCCACAACTCATCATTAAAGCATTCCAGGAGATAAAACCACGACTGATTTTGTCAGTTCCACTGGTCATCGAAAAAATATATAAAAAACGGATACTTCCGGCGCTCGAAAAACCGATTGTGAAATTTCTGCTAAAAGTACCCGGTATTCAGCTACTGTTGTACAAAAAAGTACGGGCCAGTCTTGTAGATGTCTTTGGCGGTAATTTTATGGAAATAGTGATTGGCGGAGCTCCGCTGAATCACGAGGTGGAAGCTTTCTTCCGGAAAATCAGATTTCCATTTACGATCGGCTATGGCATGACAGAATGCGGCCCATTGATTTCGTACGAACCCTGGAACACTTTCAGACGATCATCTGCCGGGCGACTGGTTGACAGGATGGAAGTCCGCATCGATTCGAAAGATCCGTATAACGAAGTGGGTGAAATCCTCGTGAAAGGTGACAACGTGATGATGGGCTATTATAAAAATGAAGAAGCGACAGCTGATGCGATCGACAGCGAGGGCTGGCTGCATACGGGCGATCTCGGAGTCATTGATTCAAAAGATTTTATTTACATCCGTGGACGCTGCAAGAATATGCTGCTTGGACCTTCGGGGCAGAATATTTATCCCGAAGAGATGGAAGCCAAGCTCTGTAACTATCCGTTTGTACTTGAATGTGTGATTACCGAACGCGAAGGGAAGATGGTTGCTTTTGTATTCCCCGACCCGGAGAGGATTGAGAAAGAAAAACCTGACGAAAAGCGGCTCAAGGAAATCATGGCTGAAAACTGCAAACATGTAAACAGGGAACTTCCCAAATTTGCCCAGCTTAGTTCAATTATCCTGGTTGATAAGGAATTTGATAAAACGCCGAAACGTAATATTAAGCGGTATTTGTACACATAGTAAAGACGATCTGTAATTACGTGAAATGCACTATTCTAGGTTCTTATCTTGTTATTTGATAGTCGGTAATCAATAAATCAGGCGATAGACTTAATCGTTTGGTCAGATTACGAATCATCTCAACAGTCAATTTTCGTTTACGATTAAGAATCTCGGAAACTCTGCTTTTCCCTCCAATTGCATCTATCAGATCAACCTGCTTTAAATGCATCTCCTCCATCCTTATCTTTATCGCCTCGATAGGGTCAGGTGCTTCTATGGGATAGTGTTTTTTCTCATATTCATCGACCAACATTCCAAGAATATCAGCCTCATCGCTTTCTACAGTCCCAACTGAAGCATCAAAAACCTCCGCCAGTCTTTTCAATGCCAATCTGTAATCAGTCTCAGTTTTTATCGGATTAATATTCATGTCTTTGTCGAATTAAATAGTCTCTGCGTCAATCTTATCATACTCTTTATGGGTCCCAATGAAGCGAATAAAAATCCATTGCTTCCCGAAGTTGAATTTTGCAACCAGTCGGTATGAATTGCCTTTTATATTAAATACGATCCGACTGTCCTTTAGAATACTTGCATTTGCATAGGTCTGTTTAACATCGGTTGGTGCTCTCCAATCAGAACTCATCGATGTATCAAACCATGTTTTCAAATATTGTTCAGAATCAGGATGCTTCTCCCAATATTCTCTCAATGTACTCTTTGCAAATATTCTATCCATCTGTTTTGAGTCATGATGCAAAGATATAAGTAATTCTCGATTTGGGAACTTTATTTTTTGCGGAAGCTTTCTTTTGCGAATTTGCAATGTCCCTCATATGCACACAGGCAGGCTTTCGAAGTTGCTATTCACATCCTTTTTTTTGTTCAATGATCAGTCATAATGGAAACGACATTTTGCAATAAGTACCTCGTTTTCTCTTACCTGAAAGATAAGACGATGCTCTTCATTTATCCGGAGAGACCAAAAACCCTTATATTTATACTTTAGGGGTTCAGGTTTACCAAGTCCTGAAAATGGATTTCTGGATATATCTTTTAGTAACTCATTGATTCTTCACACCATTTTCTTATCAGTCTCCTGCCAATAAACATAGTCTTCCCAGGATTCATCAACAAAAACATATTTCATTCTTCAATAAGTTCTTTGGTGAATGAGTTTCCATTTTTTAGTTTTTCAATGGCAGCATCAAGCCTTCTTTCGTTTGCTTTTGAAGACAGCTCGTAGTAGGTTGCATTGAGGGAATTGTACTCGGCTAATGACATAATAACTACACCACTATCATTTCCACGATTAATTATTATGGTCTCGAAGTTTTCTGTCACTTTGTCAAGATACCTTTTTATGTCTTTTCTAAAATCTGTAATTGTTGTAGTAAGCATAAGGAACGATTATTTGTGCAATATTTAGTACAAACATAAGTACAATTGCCACCATTTCAAATTTCGTTTGATCGGTTTTTAATGAGATTCCAAATCCAGAATCTGAATGGATTAAATTAAAATTCGCACCACTCAGGAGTTATCTCTTTGCAATACAGATTATTTGACACTCATAAAAAATCGGTTCCACCTGATTTTGGAGAGGAAACTTTTGTTTTTATCCAATGAAAGCCATACAAAGGATGCCTTTCCAACAACATGATCTTCGGGAACAAATCCCCAATACCTTGAGTCTGTCGAGTTATTCCGGTTATCTCCCATCATCCAGAAGTAGTTCATTTTAAATGTATAGGCTAAAGCAGGAGTCCCATTAATGTAGATGGTGCCATCTTTAACTTGCAGGTCATTCTCTTCGTAAACGTCAATGATCCTTTTGTAGAGCGGAAGATTCTCGACTGACAGGTCAATCGTCACCCCTTTTTGTGGAATGCAGACTGGTCCGAAATTGTCAAGATTCCACGAAAATTTTGGATCTTGTGGAAAAATGGCAGGATCTCGATATTCAGCTGGAGCCAAAATTCTTTCCCTTGATTGAATGAATTTCAAAGCATCTATCTTTTTTAACTGTTCAGCGGTAAGCGGTATAATGTAACGTGCGTCGGATTCTTCAATTTCGGAACGTGTGATATCAAGTTTTTCTAAGGTTGCATTATTGATAGCTGTACTATTAGTATTTATAATGTATTTATATTGAATTCCCGGAATTTCCTTCTGAGGTTTCCCATTTACATAAACCTGCCCGCTAACAATCCGAAGGGAATCGCCCGGAAGAGCAATACACCGTTTGATATAGTTTTCCCTTTTATCAACCGGTCGGTAAATAATATCTCCAAAGGTTCTTTTATCGCTCCAAACCCTTTCCCTGCCATACAAACGAACTAATTCATAGTAACTACTTGACTGCTGAAGATTCACAGAAACTGTATCTCCTTCAGGAAAATTGAATACGACGACATCATCGTTTTTGACTTTCCCAAATCCAGCAATCCTTCGGTAAGGGTTTTTGATGATTGTCGAGAATGATCTCATTGTAGTTGACAATGGCATGGTATGGTGGACAAATGGAAATGAAACAGGTGTATTCGGCATTTTCGGTCCGTAAGCTGTTTTACTGACAAACAGGTAATCGCCTACCATCATCGATTTTTCCATTGATGAGGTTGGGATTGTATAAGCTTCAATAAAGAACATCTTGATAAAAGTGGCGGCAATAACAGCGAAAATAATGGCATCAACCCACTCTACGACTTTCGTTTGTTTACCATCGACTGGGTTTTTCTTCTTCCAGAAAGACCAATGAACTTTCTCCGTTATGTAAATGTCGTAAATTACTCCAAGTCCGATTAACCACCAGTAATTGTTTAACCAAATGACCCAAAGCAGGTAAATGCCGCTAACAATGCCAAACTTAAACCATTTGCTATTCAATAAATTATTCAGGTTCCTTTTCATTTTATTAAAAAAATTACGTGATGACTATCATCTATTCCCTTAAAATTGAAGGTTACAATAATGTCATCATTTTGGTATAAAATTATTATTGTTCTATATCAATAAGTAACAAGAACCACTTTATCATTACTTAATTGCATGAAAAGTTGGGAATTTTTTCACGAATTTATCCCAACTTTCTAATTACCAACTAATCTTGCAGCAAATACGAATTAATTTTGTGTTTTTAGGGAAACCTTATTAGCCCTGTTAGTTCCACTGTATTCAATATAATTGATTTTTGGGCGAATTAATAAGGTTTAGATCAAGGGGGATCGTATTGCTACGAAGGTTAATTTAGGGAAATAAGGTTTTAACTTTGAGGATTAAATTTCTTGATTTCGAATTGGTTGGGGAACCAACAACAAGAAGAATAGACTCCTTCAAAAACAACTAATAAAATGTCAATACAATCTTAATTCCTAAAAACACCAGGAAACCGCCCAATGTACGGTTGATGATTTTTTCATAATTAAGAAAGACCCTTTGAACGTTAGGTTGTGCCAGGAAGATGGAAACAATCGTAAACCAGGTGAAGGCTGTGAGGATGATGATAATCGAAATCGTCAGGATGATGTAAACAGGGGTGGAATTCCCGATCACCAACGTAAACAAACTCAGAAGGAACAATGTCGCTTTGGGGTTGAGCACATTGGTAAGAAAACCCACCCGAAATGCTTTTAAACGTGTGAGATCT
>Ga0209511_1002466_pt1 | contig 15129 bp, 11 predicted proteins | sample SSSSmetaG_FD_184141 | JGI IMG/M metagenome (GOLD analysis project Ga0209511, IMG submission 184141) | Glacier valley bacterial and archeal communities from Borup Fiord, Nunavut, Canada, to study Microbial Dark Matter (Phase II) - ​SSSS... | ecosystem: Environmental > Aquatic > Freshwater > Ice >...
TCATCATTTAAATCGTATTATTCAAAATCTAATGGATTATGAGTTATAGAACAGAAACAGACACAATGGGTGATGTACAGGTTCCTGCCTACAAATACTGGGGAGCACAAACGCAACGTTCCTTACTGAATTTTACAATTGGTCCCGCCGCTTCAATGCCTATTGAAATTATTCATGCGTTTGGATATCTGAAAAAGGCAGCAGCCATCACGAACCATAAATTCGGATTATTACCCGACGATAAGATGAAAATCATTTCCCAGGTATGTAATGAAATTATAGCAGGCAAACTTGATGACCAGTTTCCGCTTGTTATATGGCAAACAGGTTCAGGAACGCATACGAATATGAATTGCAATGAGGTGATCGCTAATCGTTCCCATGTCTTGCTTGGTAACAAATTAGGAGAAGGAGAACGGTATATTCATGCGAATGATGATGTGAATATGTCACAATCATCCAATGATACTTTCCCGACTGCCATGCATATTGCAGCTTACAAAAAGATTGTTGATCATACCATTCCGCGAATAGAGGCGCTTTTGAACACGCTGACGGAAAAGTCTGTTGCAATGGTTTCAATTGTAAAGATTGGCCGCACTCACTTTATGGATGCAACCCCGATTTCGCTGGGGCAGGAATTCTCAGGCTACGTCTCACAACTGGAACATGGAATAAAAGCATTGAAAAATACGTTACCCCACCTTTCAGAGTTAGCAATGGGAGGAAGCGCTGTTGGAACAGGATTGAATACGCCCAAAGGTTATGCACGGGAGGTTGCTGCCACTATTTCGCGGTTGACAAATCTGCCTTTTATTTCTGCTAAAAACAAGTTTGAATCGCTGGCAGCAAATGATGCCGTTGTAGAAACGCATGGGGCAATTAAGCAATTGGCTGTTAGCCTGATGAAGATAGCAAACGACATCAGAATGCTGGCCTCCGGACCGAGGTCCGGAATCGCAGAAATAACAATCCCGTCAAACGAACCTGGTTCGTCGATCATGCCTGGCAAAGTAAATCCTACGCAGGTAGAGGCAATGACAATGGTTTGCGCGCAGGTAATGGGTAACGACACCACCATTTCATTTGCAGGTTCAAACGGGCACTTCGAGCTCAATGTTTTTAAACCCGTGATGATAAATGCGCTGTTACAATCGGTTACGCTGATTGCAGATGCGTGTAAATCGTTTAACGATCACTGTGTTACGGGAATCGAACCTAATCTTGTGCGCATTGAAGAGAATCTTAATAATTCACTGATGCTTGTAACCGCATTAAATCTTCACATCGGGTATGAAAATGCGGCTCGAATTGCAAAAAAAGCTTACACGGACAATACAAGCCTGAAAAAAGCCGCGCTGGATTTAGGTCTTGTGACAGAACAGCAATTTGACGAATGGGTTGTTCCGCGAGATATGACAGGCCCCATCAAATAACGGTAATATTATAGCTTGAATCTCAAAGATTTAGATGGAAGAGGCGATAAATGTGAGAATCATGTAATATTTTCTGAAAATTTTGTAACGCTTATAGGATCATTGATGCTCAACTTTGTTTTTCAGAGTTTAGAAAATAAAGTGATTTAGAAAATTGTATCAATGCAATGGAAAACCATCCAGTAAAAATAAAATCAATACAACTCATCACGCATGATGTTCTTGAAATTGTTGTTAAGAAACCGCTGCATTACAATTTCATTCCCGGACAAGCCACTGAAGTTGCGATAAATAAAGAAGGCTGGAAGGATGAAAAAAGGCCGTTCACGTTCACCAGCCTCCCTGTCAATGATTTCCTTCAGTTTACAATCAAAACATATCCCGGGCATAAAGGCGTTACCAACGAACTTCTGCAACTGAAAAAGGATGATGAACTGATTCTGCATGATGTATTTGGTACTATTGCTTACAAAGGCGAAGGTATATTTATTGCCGGGGGTGCAGGCGTCACGCCTTTTATTTCCATCTTCAGGTATCTTCAGTCAAAAGATGAAATAGGTGGCAACAAACTCATCTTTGCCAACAAAACCAAAGAAGACATCATTCTTGAAAAGGAATTTAAAAGTTTATTGGGCGATAATTTCATCAATATTTTATCTGATGAAAAATCAGACGATTATGCTTATGGGCAAATCACAGAATATTTTCTAAATGCCAATATAGACTGCATCGACCAGCAATTTTATTTATGTGGTCCTCCGCCGATGATGGAGGAAGTGCAGAAGCATTTATCGAATTTAGGAATACGTAAGGAGGCTATTACGACAGAGAAATTCTAATTGTAATAAAACCATTTGCGAAACAGAAAAAAACAGGTATTGAACTAAAAACAATCTTAAAATCAGTTACTCACACCGAATTCAATTAGGTTAAGAAGCTTGTTGATTCGGCATACGATAAGCAAATAAACACAAGAATAACATGGAAAATCATTCAAAAGAAAATAAGATGTTAAAGCAAGCGTCAGACAAACATCCTAAAGAAATTCAGGCGGGTTTCGACGCGCCGAATCAGGAAGAGACATATAGTAACGAAGATGCTGAGGCCGATTTGAATTCGAAGATCCTGAAAATTACAATGACGATTATGGATCAATATCCTGAACTATCTAAATATATTGAGGAAATGCCCGTGACGATTCCGAATGAAAAAAATCCGGATATAACGCTGAATAATCTAAAAGCATATTACGAATCGCTGAGTTTGATGTTGAACAAATACAAGACGGAACATCCCAATATCGAATAATTAACAAATATAGTTGCGTTTAAAATCTGGTATTTAAAACATTGCTTAAAAGATAAAATTGGTAAATACATAAAAGGAAGATGTATGCGCAAGTTTAAAAAACCACTGATCATTTTATTCATTACTATAACAACCCTAGTAGTATTGACTATTGTGTTTATTTCACCCATCACTAAATATCTGGTTGAAAAATATGATGCCAAATATACAGGACGTGAAATTAAAATGGATTGGGCATATGTAAATCCCTTCACAGGCTATATTCATTTCAGCAATGTCAAAATTTATGAATTGAATAGTGACAGCATTTTCTTTTCAGCAAACGGAGTAAGTGCAAATTTCTCGATGTTTAAAATATTATCGAAAACGAAAACGTATGAAATAAGCGATTTAACATTAAACCGACCCAATGGAATAATAACCCAAAACAATAAAGAATATAATTTCAATGACCTGATACAGAAATTTTCTGCGCAGGATACATCCAAAGTTGCCAATGTAGTGTCTCATTTTAATATTCTCAATGTAAAAATACTTGAAGGAATATTTTATTACCGCGATAAACAAGTTCCAATCAACTATTTTATAAAAAAGGTAAATATTGAAAGTACCGGAATGCAATGGGATGCAGACACCATCGCTGCAAAATTTTCATTTCTGTCAGGAATCGGAAGTGGTGGCATGAAAGGCAATTTTACGATCAATTCGAAAAGCAAGGATTATCGTTTGGCCATTGTCATTCAAAAATTCGATTTAAATATTTTAGAACAATACCTTAGTGCCTTAACGAACTACGGCAGTTACACGGCTAGTCTTGATGCAGATTTAAATGTAAAAGGTAATTTTAAAGCAGCAGAAGATGTTACTTTTTCAGGGTTGCTGGCAATTAATGATTTTCATATAGGGAAAAATCCCAGGGATGATTATGCTTCATTTGACAAATTAACGTTAGCAGTAGCAGAGCTAAGTCCGAAAAACCACAAATATTTTTTTGATTCACTTTTGATTAAGCATCCTTATTTCAAATATGAAAAGTATGACAACGCCAATAACCTGCAAACTATGTTTGCAGCTAAAGATTCCAACAATGCAGTCACCAAAATACCAATTGCCAAATTAACGGCGACTAAATTTAACCTTGTTCTTGAAATAGGGAATTACATAAAAAAGTTATCGAAGAATTTTTTCAGAAGTGATTATCAGATTAAGCGACTGGCAATAACCGATGGTGATTTAAAATTCAATGATTATTCATTAATCGAAAAGTTTTCCATGGATTTTAATCCGATAAACATTAAAGCTGATTCAATTGATAAAGATCATAAGCGGGCTAATATATCTATTAAATCAGGTATTAAGCCATATGGCAATGTATCAGTTGCAATAGGTTTAAACCCAAAGGATAGCAGCGATTTCGATCTGCAATATCAAATACAAAAATTGCCGGCTACGCTGTTCAATCCCTACATTATTTCACAAACATCCTATCCTGTTGACAGGGGAACAATCGAATTGAATGGTACCTGGCAAGTGAGAAACGGAAATATACAAAGCAAAAACCATTTGCTTGTTATTGACCCGCGGGCAGGCAGGCGGATAAAAAACAAAGCCACAAGTTGGATTCCCATATGGCTCATAATGGGTTTTGTGCGTGAACGTGGCAATGTTATTGACTACGAAATTCCGATAACAGGTAATTTGAAGAATCCGAAATTCCATCTGCATGATGTACTTTTCGATGTGCTTAAAAATATTTTCGTTAAGCCGGCTACAATACCTTATGGCATGGAAGTAAAAAATATAGAATCTGAAATAGAAAAATCGCTTACGTTGAAGTGGGAAATGCGAAATAGTTTACTCCGATCAAAACAAAAACGATTCATTGAGAAAATGGCAGACTTCCTGGTAAAGAATCCTGATGCGTCAATTACAATTCATCCTCAGCATTATGAACTAAAAGAAAAAGAATACATCCTATTTTATGAAGCGAAGAAAAAGTATTTTCTGAAAATAAATAATAAGACCAGTCAATCATTCAGCGAAGAAGACTCCGTCAATGTTGATAAAATATCTGTGAAAAACGCTGTTTTTGTTAACTATCTGAACAAACACATAAAGGACTCTTTGCTTTTTACAATACAGGATAAATGCGCCATGTTTGTAGATTCAAATCTTGTGAGCAGCAAATTCGATCATCTGAACAAGGAAAGGGAAAATACTTTTATGTCCTACTTTAAGCGTCAGAATATGGAAAAACGCATAAAGATTTCCGCTGGCGAAAACGTCATTCCTTATAACGGTTTTTCATTTTATAAAATAACATATAAAGGTGAATATCCGGAATCCATACTCAGGTCATACCGCAAATTGGATGAATATAACGATGAGGCTCCAAGAAAAAAATATAGGATAGAACGAAAGAAAAATAAAGGGACCACTTAAGGGATTTCAATTGTTGATTAAAAATTTAAAAATGAGAACAACTAAAAAAGCAGAAAAGGAAAATATTAAGATCAAAGATCTTGATAAAAATACGGAAAGCGGTCATGGCGAATTTTTGACTACCAATCAGGGTTTACGTATCAATGATGATCAAAACTCTTTGAAAGCGGGCGAGCGCGGTGCAACCTTGCTTGAGGATTTTCAGCTTCGTGAAAAAATTATGCATTTTGATCATGAACGAATTCCTGAGCGCATTGTTCATGCACGAGGAAGTGGAGCCCACGGCTATTTTGAACTCACTGAATCTATGTCGAAATATACCAAAGCTAAGTTCTTGCAGAATATCGGTTCCCGAACTCCTGTTTTTGCGAGGTTTAGCACCGTTGCTGGTTCTCGGGGGTCGTCAGATTTGGCGCGCGATGTAAGAGGTTTCGCAGTTAAGTTTTATACTGACGAGGGCAATTACGACTTGGTTGGGAACAATGTGCCTGTATTCTTTATTCAGGACGCTATAAAATTTCCAGACCTTATACATGCCGTTAAACCTGAACCGAATAACGAGATGCCCCAGGCAGCTTCGGCCCATGATACGTTTTGGGATTTCGTTTCTTTGACTCCCGAAAGCATGCACACGATCATGTGGGCAATGAGTGACCGTGCTCTTCCGCGAAGCCTGCGCATGATGGAAGGTTTTGGGGTGCATACTTTCCGTTTCGTAAATGAAAATAATAAATCAGTCTTTGTAAAATTTCATTGGAAACCAGTGTTGGGAGTTCATTCCGTTGCCTGGGATGAAGCTCAGAAAATTTCAGGTAAGGATTCTGATTTTCACCGCAGAGATTTATGGGAAGCCATAGAAACCGGAAATTTTCCCGAATGGAATTTTGGTGTTCAGATTGTGGAAGAAAAAGACGAATTCAAATTTGATTTCGATCTGCTTGATCCTACAAAGCTTATTCCCGAAGAAATTGTTCCGGTACAAATCATTGGTAAGATGGTTTTGAACCGTAATCCTGAAAATTTCTTTGCAGAGACTGAACAGATTGCTTTTCATCCCGGCCATGTTGTCTCAGGAATCGATTTCAGTAACGATCCGTTATTACAGGGTCGATTATTCTCCTATACCGATACTCAACTTAGCCGGTTAGGCAGTCCAAACTTTCATGAATTACCAATCAACCGGCCTGTTACTCCAGTGCACAACAATCAGCGCGACGGCCATATGCGGCAAACCATTAACGAAGGGCAATCGAGTTATCATCCCAACACAACCGGAGGTGGCTGTCCATTCCAGGCCAAAGCAGCAGAGGGCGGATTTGTTTCATATAATGAGCAGATTGATGCCAGAAAAGTCCGCGCGCGTAGTCAAAGTTTTTTTGATCATTTCAGCCAGGCAACCCTGTTTTTTAACAGCCAGAGTGAGGCAGAGAAGACTCATATTGTAAACGCATTTCGTTTTGAGTTAGGTAAACTGGAAACAGCGGCCATCAGAGAACGCGTGGTAGGCATGCTTACAAAAGTTGATAAAGCACTCGCTGCCAGTGTTGCCGAAGGACTCGGCATACAAGTTCCACAACCTGAACAAAATCTGAATCAAAATATCCCGGCAGATGGTGATCCAAAAGATTATCAGTCTATTAATGTTCATCCGGAATTGAAGATTTCTAATGCGTTGAGCATGGCAGGCACAGTTAAAGATTCGATCAAAACAAGGCAGATTGCTATACTCGCTGCAGATGGTGTAGATGAAAACTCACTAAATGCGATGAAAAAGGCACTTGAAGCAGCAGGAGCCCAAACAAAGATTATTGCCTCTCATCTTGGATTTATTGCTGCCGAAAACGGAAAGCAGATTATTGTTGATCAAAGTTTCTTAACTGCGGCTTCCGTACTATTTGATGCAGTGTATGTTCCGGATGGAGCAAAAAGTGCTTCCCTATTAACGGATGAACCTGATGCTATCGATTTTATTAACGAAGCATTTAAACATTGTAAAGCCATAGCTGCCGATGGAGCAGGAGCATACCTTTTGGATTTAACTGCTGCCGGAACCAAAATTCGTAATGAGAATAAAGCAGAAAAAGAACACATGGCTTATGGCATATTGCTTAACCGCAATTCCAAAGAGTTTATAAATGCTATTGCGAATCATCGTTTTTGGGAACGTGAAAAAGCGGTTAACGTGCAGGCTTAAAAAAAATTATTTAATCTTTAATCATGATTCAATGCCGTTTAGTTAAGGAAATCTTCTAAATGTACTGATTTAATGATATTTTGACAAAATTAGTTCTTTGAAATGTTTGTAGTTATCAAGTAATGTTTTATCTTGTGGGATATAAGGGGGTAACCTCAATTATCAACAAAACAGAAGACTATCGTGAAAATTTATCTAATAATTTAGTTTATGAACTTGAAAATGAAGAGTTTAAAGGCCATTCAAAAAATGGCCCAAAGGGGGTATTTTCAAGAGATAGAAAGCTGACATTCAAAAATTTAATCGTAATTATCATCATCTTCAAAAGTTCAATACAACGAGAGTTAGATCGTTTTTTTAAGATAGTCAACAAAAGCGATTTTAACATCAGAGAAGTCACCAAGGGTGCTCTTTCCCAGGCTCGTGCAAAGTTAAACCCATGGGCTTTTAAACGTTTAAATGAAGTTGCATGCAATACTTTTTATGCAGAGGCCGATTATTACACTTGGTATGGTTTTAGAGTTTTAGCAGTTGATGGCACTCGTTTGGTATTGCCTAATCACCCCAGTGTAATAGAAGAATTTGGGCAGCATAATTTTGGTCCTAAGGCCGATAGCCCAAGATCATTGGCTTTGGCATCTATGTTGTACGATGTCCTTAATCAAATTACCATAGATTCAGAAATCGCACCTTATGCCAGCAGTGAACGTGATCTTCTGATGAAACACCTCGATAAAACAAAAGTCGGGGATCTGTTATTGCTTGACAGAGGATATCCTTTTATTTGGCTACTTTTCTTATTAAAGGCGCGTGGTGTTGAATTCTGTGTGAGGATGAAAGACGACTGGTGGCTCAAAGTAAAAGATTTTACAGAAAGTAATGAAAAAGAGCGAATTGTAACTTTTAGTTTGCCCAAGAAAGATCGCAAGAAACTGGCTGCTTATCCCGAGATGATGGACAAAACAATAACCTGTCGTTTGATTAAAATCGAACTTGAAACAGGAGAAAAAGAGATTTTGTGCACTTCATTAACGGACATGGAAAAGTATGAATATATTGAGTTTGATTCATTATATCATTATCGGTGGAATGAAGAAGAAGCTTATAAACTGCTCAAAAGCAGAATAGAACTTGAAGATTTTTCAGGAAAAACATCAACAGCCCTAAAACAAGATTTCTATGCCAAAATTTTATTGATGACACTATGTGCTGCATATGCACACCCGATAGAAGAAAAGGTTACCAACGAATACAAAGCAGACATAGAGAGAAAGTACGATCAAAAAATCAATCGGACTAATGCCCTGGCAATGACCCAAGAAATTTTAATCGGCGTGATGCTAAAGAATCAATGCGAAAAGGCATTGCAAGCCTTCGATTATATTGTGGAAAAAACCAGGGAAATTATACGACCGGGTAGAAGCGAACCCCGAAATATGAAACACAAGCGACCTTATTCGATGAACTACAAACGTTTATAATAATACGTTAACTAAACGACATTAAATCATGATTTATAAATAAAATAAAACAACTAAAAATGGAAAAATTAGATTCAAAGGATGTAAAAGAAATCGGTGAAGAGTTAGGCATCGATTGGAATAAGGTGAATTTAGATGAATTCACTAAAGGCGTAAATATTGAGTTTGAACATGGGACAAAATTTGCGGAAACCAATGTTACAAATAATGACAAAAATATGACAGGAAAAATTGCCTGGGCTCATTTAAAAGAGTTTCCGGATTATTATACAAGATTAGAAAAATTAGAAAAAACAGCGAGGGAATTTTGGAAAGGCAAGAGCGGAAATAATTAATTAGATACTTTTCTGAAAAACCGCCAATTGCAGCCGAATTATAGCGCGATATGATAACAGGTAAAGCGAATAAGGATACCCTCCTGTACTCTTTTGACCGGCAATAAGTATCGGGAAATTATTACGGTAAGGAATGTGTGAATGTTGTAATTTTTATTCAAAATTTTGTAACACAGTCTATTATTAATACATTAAAATTGTATTCTACAAACTGAATTATGCATATATAAATTCAATATGGAAAAAATCAAAAATGATCAGTACATCCAATATAAACACAGAAAATATTCAAGATCTATTGCTGTAGTTGCTTTATTAATCATTTCTTTAACAGTTAGTTCATGTACTGCGATAGCAGAAATATTTAAAGCAGGAATGAGTTTTGGAATTTTCATCGTCGTTGCGATAATTGTAGTTGTCATAATTATTGCATTACGGTTTGGTAAAAAGAAAAATTCATAGATTTTGTAACTAATAAACAACACATCCCTTCTGTAGTATGAAATAACCCAGGAATTCTTAAAACAACTGGTTTAAATACAAACTAAGTATTAAAAGAGCATAAACAGCTAGGTTCGCCAAAGTAAAGTACAATATAAAACTGCTGGAAATTTTCCAAATTTCAAATAATTGTCTCAGATTCTATATTTGTTAAACGTAAAATGGAGGATTAAAAAATGAATCACTTAATGAAAAAGCTAATTTGTTGCTGCATTTTGTTATTTACAGTAATCAACGCCTCTTTCGCTCAACAAGCGAAAGTTGTTTCTTCCTATGGGCCAATAAACCAAGATGTTGGTTTTAATCAAATTAAAGCAGATAGGATGAAGGTAAAGTCTGATCGTGCAAAAGAACACATGGATTTACTAAATGTACGGTATGATCTTTCTAAAAAAACATCTCCGGATGTTGTTATGTCAGGTGGAAAGCCAATACCCGTGGGTCCAACAGCTAAACTTCAAGGTACAAGTTGGGCCGATCTGAATAAGTTAACTCCCGAACAGATTAAAATGAAAGGCATTTTCCCTTACAAACCCCTGCCTTTTGCAGATCATGCAGAAGGTGGTATGCTTTTCCCGCTGATGATTACTGACACACTTTCAAGGCTTGTTCGCTTCGACCTTGATTTTGATCTTCCGGAGCATATTCTCCCTGATCCGGCTCCTCCCATTTATTTAACCACTCGTCCCGATTTAGGTGATGTCTCGAAAGGCAGGCTAATTACCATTGATAATTACTACGAAATTTTCAATGGCTTATTAAACCCCAAACAGCTTGAAGGATTGCGCTTATTGGTCACCCAGTTCCCGCAACAGCAGTTTAATGCTACCGAAGACCGGCGGACTAACCGACCCAGCCTTGGTGTTACCTGTTTTGATTGTCATGCAAACGGACATAGCAACGGGGCTAACCATCTTGTTGGGGACATACGACCACAAGAGTTCAGACACCGGATAGAAACACCATCCTTACGTGGCGTGAATATTCAGCGGCTCTTTGGTTCCCAACGGGCATTAAAAACTGTCGAAGATTTCACCGAATTCGAACAACGTGCAGCCTACTTTGACGGGGATCATGCCATGGCAGCAAAAAAGGGTGTTAACGTTCTCGAAAGAGGCTCGCAAGTACACTTTATGGCCGAATTTATGGCGATTTTAGATTTTCCGCCTGCCCCAAAATTAAATATATATGGTGAGTTGGATAAAACAAAAGCATCCCCCGCTGAATTACAGGGAGAAGCAATTTTTAATGGTAAAGGACGCTGCGCTTCGTGTCACCCGGCACCCTACTATACCGACAATAGCATGCATGATTTAAAGGCGGAACGTTTTTATAAACAGGAAATCGTTAATGGCATGATGATGGCGCATGATGGTATGATTAAAACCTTCCCGTTAAGAGGCATCAAAGACTCGCCTCCCTATTTGCACGACGGCAGATGTTTTACCTTAGAAGATGTGGTGGAATACTTCAACCTTGTTCAGGAATTGCGTCTGACAGCCCAGGAAAAGGAAAATTTGGTTGCGTTTATGCGTGTATTATAAAAATTGACTGGCATCGACAAAACGAGGAGTTTACAAATATTCCCCGTTTTTGTTTTTCCTGAATTTGGAGACATGTGTAACAGTCAAATTATTGGGAAAAGTGATAAAACTATGTCGGAAATAATTGAAGATTTGAAATCTGCAAAAGTTGGTAATCGCCGTGTTCACATGGCGAATGAATGAACATTTCTGGCATGGATCAGAACAAGCATTGGGATAATGGCATTCGGATTTGATGTCGAAAAGTTTGCCTTATTCATGAAATAAATGTCGGTTATTTTGGGGATATCAACTATTGAAAATACGATACTTCCTTCTCAAGGATACTCTGCTGTCATTGGGATATTCCTTGTTGGATTGGGTACGCTACTGGTATTACTCGCATTTGTAAGGTACAAAAAAGTTGAAAGACAAATAGATGATGATACATACACGCAATCGTCTATACTTGATTTAATTATTACTGTATCGATACCGGCAGTCGGTATATTCCTCGTAATTTATTTGATTCAAAGCATTTAATGCTGATATAAATGGATAAAGGCCAGAGAAAATTAAAAATAATAATAATCATGGAAATGAAACACGAAGCTCCTCATCATTCAAAATCATCAGATGCTATGATGTATAAGAAATTGGCAATTATGATAGTATTGTCTTTCATTGCAATGTATATTCTAATGTATGCAATGGTAGATAAATTGGCTAATGTAATTCCCAATGTAAATCAGTTCTATATGGCAGGATTAATGACACTGCCAATGCTCATAATTGAACTTCTGGTAATGGGTAGTATGTATATGAATAAAAAGATAAACGTTATTTTAATGTTTTCAGGTTTTGTCGGAATGATTGTATGTTTTCTTTGCATACATCAGCAGGTAGGCGTAGGCGACAAACAGTTTTTAAAATCAATGATACCACATCATGCAGCAGCCGTATTAATGGTTGAAAAATCAACGATACAAGACCCTGAAATTAAAGCGTTGGCAAATAAAATTATTGCCAGCCAGCAAGTTGAAATCCAACAAATGAAAGACAAATTAAAAGAGTTGGACAAATAGGTTCCAGACAATACGAAAAAAGTAAATAGACAAAAATGAAAAAAATAACAATATTAGTATTCCTTTTTATCACTTATTCCATTGTGTTTTCACAGGAGATGAAAGGCATGGACATGAATAAAAAAGAAACCAGACAACAAGTTTTGCCTGTTACATATACTTGTCCGATGCACCCGGAAATACATGCCACTAAACCCGGAAACTGTCCAAAATGCGGCATGAAACTGATAAAGGAAGAACCAAAACAGGTAACAAAACCTAAGTCGGTTAAGGCAGATATGCAAAAGCCAAAAGAAAAAGCCAGGAAAACAGGTATGGACATGGGCTCTATGCAGATGAATAAAATGCATAATATGCCCATGCCAAAAGTTAACCTTGGCAATATAAAAATAATTGTAAACGATGCACCACCGCGTACGATCCGCTACGATTTATACATTGCCGATACACTTGTGACGTTCGGTAAAAAATCAAAAAGGGCTATTGCAGTAAACGGACACCTACCAATGCCCACTCTCACATTTACAGAAGGCGATACGGCAGAAATCTATGTACACAATAATCTGGACGAACCAACATCCTTGCACTGGCACGGATTATTCCTGCCCAATCAATTTGACGGGGTTCCGAACCTTACGCAGATGCCCATTCAGCCTCATACAACACATTTATATAAGTTTCCGATTATCCAGCACGGTACACATTGGTATCATAGCCATTCGGGGTTTCAGGAGCAAATTGGCATGTATGGAATGTTTATCATGAACAAAAGAAAAGAATGGGACATACCAACGATACCTGTTGTAATAAGTGAATGGACAGATATGAATCCAAAAGAAGTTAACCGCAGTCTGCACAATGCTACTGATTGGTTTGCTATTAAAAAAAGTACGGTTCAAAGCTATGCAGAAGCTATTGGCAAAAGGCATTTTACTACCAAGCTAAACAACGAGTGGAAACGTATGCATGCAATGGATGTAAGCGATGTTTACTATGACAATTTTCTAATCAATGGTAAAAATCAAAGTGAGCAACCTCAATTCAAAGCTGGCGATAGCGTAAGATTACGAATAGCAAACGGCGGTGCCTCCGACTATTTTTGGCTCACTTATTCAGGTGGTAAAATAACTGCTGTCGCCAGTGATGGCAATAATGTAGAACCGGTGGAAGTAGATAGATTGATTATAGCTACTGCCGAAACCTATGATGTTATTGTAACCATTCCCGATAACAAGAGTTACGAGTTTCTGGTAACCCCCGAAGACCGCACCAGCACAGCTTCGCTTTGGTTAGGCAGTGGAGAAAAAGTGCCTGCTTCAAAATTACCCAGGCTAAAGTATTTTGCAGGCATGAAGATGATGAACGGCATGATGGACATGAAAGGCAATATAATTGAAATGAAAGGGATGCACATGCAGAACCAGGTAATGGACATGAATACGGTTATGTATCCTGAAATGACAGGTCCCGAAAATCCTAAAGACATGATGAAAGATAAGGACATGCAAGGCAAAGAGATGAAGAAAGGCCACGACATGGCAGGCATGGATACGGATAAGAGCAATCCGGATATTGTAACACTTAACTATGGCATGTTACGTTCACCCGAAAAAACTACTTTGCCCGCTGGTACTTTAAAAGAATTAAAATTTGATTTAACCGGAAATATGAATAGGTATGTCTGGACTTTGGATAATAAAAAAGTATCAGAAAGTGATAAAATACTTATAAAGAAAGGAGAAAATCTAAGAATTGTTTTATACAATAACAGCATGATGCGACATCCCATGCACCTGCATGGACACGATTTCAGAGTATTGAACGGACAAGGCGATTATGCTCCTTTAAAAAATACCATTGACATTATGCCAATGGAAAGAGATACCATTGAATTTGCAGCAACTGAAAGTGGGGATTGGTTTTTTCATTGCCATATTTTATACCACATGATGAGCGGGATGGGCAGGATTTTTAGTTATGAAAACTCACCGCCAAATCCTGAAATTCCAGATCCGAAATTGGCACAACGAAAATTACATGCTGACGACAAGATGTTTCATTTCATGGCAAAGGCAGGTATTGAAAGTAACGGAAGCGATGGGGAAGCCATGTTTGCAAATACAAGATGGGAAGTAAGCACACTTTGGCATTTGGGCTACCAGGATATGCATGGTTACGAAAGCGAAACAATGATTGGTCGCTATTTAGGCCGCATGCAATGGTGGTTTCCATACGTAGGTTTTGATTATCACTACAAAGAAGAAGGTGGCCCCAAAAACATTTTCGGCAACGAAGCGGAAAATTGGTTTGGTCAGAAAAGCAATCAGGATAACCGAAAAGCTATAGTTGCAGGTATTGCTTACACATTGCCAATGCTGTTTGTTGCTGATTTTAGGGTGGATAGTGATGGCAAATTCCGGTTTCAGTTAAGCCGGGAAGATGTACCCATTACCAGTCGCTTACGCTTCAATATGATGATTAATACAGATAAAGAGTACATGGCAGGGCTTCGTTATATCGTTACAAAATATGTTTCCATATCATCTCATTACGATAGTGATATGGGATTGGGAGCAGGATTGACATTCATTTATTAAAACCGCTTTCATAAAAACGTAAATTTTTACACTTAAAATCAATCAAATGGCAGATAAAAAATCGCTTACCATCATACAAATGAACGACACCCATGCTTACTTTGATATCCACCAGGAAATGTTTTGGCAGGGCGACCACGCCGTTTACCGCCAGGCCGGAGGATACGCACGTATTGCCACCATTGTAAAACAAATACGGGCTGAAAGTGAGGGGAATTGTCTTTTTT